>Ga0206833_1096_pt1 | contig 22376 bp, 17 predicted proteins | sample Alteio_BWOrgCont_32_FD_152891 | JGI IMG/M metagenome (GOLD analysis project Ga0206833, IMG submission 152891) | Enriched cells from forest soil in Barre Woods Harvard Forest LTER site, Petersham, Massachusetts, United States -... | ecosystem: Environmental > Terrestrial > Soil > Temperate forest >... | reverse complement strand
AAAATTATGCATGAGCTGGCATCCGGGTTACTGACATTTTTATTATCTCCTTTTAATTGGATATTGATACTTATTATTATTACGTTTATTGTAAGATCTGCACGAATAAAAAAGATCTGCAGGTTATCCGCACTTATTGTTTTTATTCTGTTTAGTAATCAATGGTTGCTTGATGCTTATGCCAGATTATGGAACCCTGAACCGGAAAATTTAATTTCCGGTAAAGCTTATAGTTGCGGTATAGTTTTAGGAGGCTTTGGCAGTCCTGATAAAAATGGAAACGGATATTTTAATACAGGGTCAGACAGGTTTATACAAGTGGTAAAACTATATAAGCTTGGAGAAATTCAACACATACTAATTAGCGGCGGCAACGGAAAAGATGTAGATAAAAATTTTAAAGAAGGTGAATGGGCCAAAGAACAAATGGAAATAATGGGTGTACCTGACAATGTAATTTATTATGAAGACCTTTCGGGCAATACAGCGGACAATGCAGCCAATGCCAGACGGATACTCGATTCTACTTCATTGCTACCACCTTACATACTTGTTACATCTGCCTATCATATTCCAAGAGCTGCGCAGATATTTAAAAATGCGGGAATCTCTGTTATAGAATATCCGTGCAATTATATGGATGACAGGGAAAAGTTTACTTTTTCAGGTATCATACCTAAACCGGAAAACCTTTTTGCATGGAGTATTTATCTTAGAGAAACAGCAGGATATTTTTTTTATTATTTTAAAGGAAAATAATGATGAAGTATTAATATATCCTTTAAAGAAATTAAAAATTTCAATAATTATAATAGTGTAACCGTTAACGTTAGTTCTGTATTAAAATATCAATTATAAACTTCTGTAATCAATTTTTAAATTAAAAGCATAGTTAAAGGATTTTATTTGCAACAGCTTATCTGTTCTCTACAATAACAGTTTTTGAGTATTGTTGGTTGTTTCCGCTTACAATAACAACATAGCTGCCCCGGGATAAATTTCCTGTTGGTATTACCAATAATGCAGAACCAGAAGTAGTTATTGTAAACGTCATTTCCTTTACTGTTTGTCCGGATGATGAAACCATACTTATTTTATATGGCCCCGATGTAAGGCCCACCAATTGTATATTTAAAGCCTCGTCTTCACCAACAGGATTTGGATATACTGTCATTGAACTTTCTGATTCTATTTCAATTTGTGTGATGCTGCTATAAGTTATTTTTCCATCATTGTCTTCAACCTGCAGGCGGTAGAGGTTGGTTCCGTTTTCGGGGTTGTCATCTGTGAAAGTATAATTTTGTGTTACTGAACTATTACCTGTTGCAACTACTTCACCAATTGGCTCCCAGCTTGCACCGTTATTTACACTTCTTTCTACATTAAAAGTTTTTACATTTACTTCACTGGATGTTGTCCATTTCAATACTGAATAATCGTTTTCTTTTTCCGCAGTAAAGCTTGTTAATACAACCGGCAATGTAGATGCCCATGAAATAAGATAAGTGGCAGGGTTTGTACTTTGATTGCCTGCAGCATCTACAAACTTATATTGGAAACTGGTATTTAATATACCTGTTTCTGTAAATTTTATCTGCAACAATGAAGGATCATAATTAGTAATAGTAGTGTTATTTGTTACTAAAACTCCATTATAATATAATAGTGAATTAACGGGTACAGTTGTTATAACAACGGTATTACCGGTACCTAATATTCCATCTTCAGGATCAGAACCGGATAATGGTCCGGGTGAAGAGCTTGTTCCATCAAGAGTAATGGCGCTATTAAGAACAGGAGCAATTATGTTGTATGTTTTATTATCACTAACAGGTAATTGTTCAATACCAAAGTCGGCATTAGAAATATTGGCTGATATTGTACCCAATGGCAAGATATTATTTACAGTTCCGTCACTACCTGCATTTGTACCAAGATTTTCACCTGTACTTACCCATCCTGTTGGCAATTTAATAGCAGGAGGTGTTGATCCGATTGTTGCAGTATTCGTAGTTATTTCTATATTGTAATTGGCTGTATCTATGCCGGAGAAACTATAAATTCCATCGCCTGCTACTGAAACTGTTGCGGCAACTTTTCCTGTTTCTTCATTAACCAGTACAGCATTTAAACCGCCTGCATTCGTTCCAATTCCATTAACTGTATTATCTGTCAGGCCATTGGCATCATCAAATACGCTACCGCTGATGCTGACTAAAGTGAAGGGCATGGTTACAGTTGCAGGGCTGCTTGATTCAAGCGCAGCATCTACTTCACTGTAAGTAAAAGTAACAATTATAGCACCATCATTTGGATTTACTGTTAGTAAAGATGGATTATAATTTTTGATTGTATCACCTGCTAGTATTGCTATATTATTATAATACAATGTTCCGTTTGATGGAAGTGTGTTTATTATTACTGTATCTGAATTTCCTGTGCCAGGGAATATGCCTTGTTCAGGATCTGAACCATTTAATGTAGGCACCGCTACTTTGATTGTTCCGCCAGGGTTTGCCTGATTTGGCGCTGTTACTGCATTTGCTACAGGAAGTTGTTCAATACCAAAATTTACATTGGTAATATTTGCTGTATTAATTACTATAGATGTTATAATACCATTCGGTGTTCCATCACTTCCGGCACCAGCTCCAATATTTTCTCCCGTATTAATATAGCCACCAGGTAAAGCGGCAACCGCATTTGCAGTAGAAGAAGTATTTAATACCACACTATATGTGCCGGGAGTTAATCCTGTAAAAGAATATGTGCCATTTGATGCTACGGGTAATGTTTCTTCCACTGTATTAGTGCCGTCTAATAATTGAACATATAATGCTCCTCCGGCATTGGTGCCCGTTCCATTTACTGTATTATCTGTTAAGCCGTTGGCATCATCAAATACATTGCCCGAAATATTAAGAAATACAGGTTGATTAAAATTTGTAGAAGGACAACCAGCTCCATCACTTTGGGAAACTGAAATTCCGCCTGATGTAAGTTGTGTTACAACACCGGTTTGTGTACTGATTTCTAAAAGCATGTCTTGTGTTGTACCGCCATTAACAGAACCATACCCATAAATATTATTCAGATCTGAATTAATAGAAAATAAAGAACCAATCGTTCTGTTGATGCTGCTGCCTACTAAATTAGTGGTAACAGATGTTGTACTGGTTGAAGGCAGAGCGAATCGAAAAAGCCCGACATTGTTTACCAATGCAAAAACTGTATCATTTCTGTAAACAAAATCACCAAGCCCTCCCGAACCAACTGTACTTCCGCTGGGCAGGTTAACTGTAAGATTTGATAAGAGTGTAGGCGTAGTTGTTGTAAGATTTATTCTTGATAAAACAAAATTGCTGGCGCCACTGTTAGCAGTATTAATAACATAATAAATTCCATTTGGATCTGCAAACGCCGCATTTGCAGCCATGGTTATTGTAGGAAAATTATATCCTGTTAGTGTTGGCGTTACAGTACTATCCAAACCATTATAATTAACTTTAATTAACCTTGCGCCGCCAGAACCTGATTCGGCAGTACCGGTATATTGTTTCCATGCCCAGATATTGCCATTATATATTGCTGATGCATTTAATAGCGTGTCTGTTTTAGCTACAGTAACGGTAACCGGAGTCGTTCCTAAATCGTAAACGTAGGAGATATTCGTCATGTAAGTACTGCCATTTGGCACCTGCCTTGTAATATATTGTGCACAAGGCCATGTTTGAGCAAAGCTCTTACCCGCAAATATTATCAATAAAATACTTAGGATTACAGGTTTAATAAAACCGTTTTTCATTTTTAGGTTCAGGAGCATGGGTTAGAATTTACTTAGGTTAAGGTCGAGGTATGAAAACGGCAGGTTTAACAAATTATTGCTATATCATATACAAATAAGTATTGATTAAACATACATAATTTGGTCTATTTGTATAATCATATTAAGGTAGATGAACTATTAACCTATGCTTAATTGACTATTTAGATAGTACTCGTTTGCCTAATTTCTTATCTTTCTATATATAGTTAATCCTGATTTATAAAAACAACAATTCCTTGTTCTCGGTGAAAAACACTGAAGGATGTACGTAGTAAAATTTCGGGATTTCCCTAAAAAAGTAAAGCCTTGAAAGCCGGTTACTAAGTAAATTTTCGTTTTTTTTATAAAATTTCGGAATTCCACATACTAAACCTCGTAGTTCTACGTTTATATCACAGCAATTACCACATTTACTCAAAACCTCTAAAGAAAACGAATATGAAACTTTTTACTTTGATCCTTACAACTACTTGTTTACTAGGTATTTCTACTGTAAATTTTGCTCAGACAAGTTTTATCAGCCTTAAAAGCGGGTTAAGTAATGAACAGAATATGGTTGCAACTACAGCTTCTATCAAATTTAATCCTAACGGTATTGCAAAAGGAATACTTAAAGTAAAAATGTTTAATCAACCTGACGGAGTTTATACTGCACAACTGGTTGATTCTGACGGGAACGTATTGGCTACTAAAGAAATAAACCACGCAGCCGATACAACATTGGAAACAGCTGATTTTGGAAAAAGCTTTACGAGCGGAACATATCAGGTTGTAATAATAAATCCTGATAATAAAAAAACAGATGAAACAATAATGTTATTAATGTAACAATAAAAGATATTTATTTGGGGTCAGGCCTCCGTTGAAAAACGGGGGTTTTTAATTTTGTGAAAACAATCTTCATTTTTAAAAATAATTTCAAAAAGGCTTGCAATTAAAAAACTGCTGATGTACATTTGCATCAGCTTACACATACTTAAGAACATTTCGTTCTGTTCGTACCACTTCCAATAACTCTGATTTCCATTTATTTCTCCAAAAATATTCCTTGAGCAAACTAAGGCTCCTATAATTCCTTGTGATTAACCAGATCATTATCATTTATTAATTTTTAACCCTCTGGTAATCATGAAAAGTTTTACTTTAGTTTGTTCCAAACAAATCAAAACCTTCGCAACTTTAATAATATTTAGTTTGTTTTTTTCTGTTTCAGCAAACGCCCAATACCATTTTTGCAATTTCAACATTACTAATTCAACTGGTAATGAAAATAACGGAAACATGGTAGCAACCGGCAGCTCTATTAAATTTAACCCCGGCAGAATTGCACAGGGAATACTTAAAGTAAAGATGTTTAACCAGCCTGCAGGTATTTACACAGTGCAGTTAGTTGATGCCAACGGAAATGTAGCAGGGATTAAAGACATCAATCATACAGACGGCACGGCAATAGAAATAGCTGATTTCGGAAAAAATTTTACAGGCGGAACTTACCAGATCGTTGTAACAAGCCCTGACAATAAAAAAACGAATGAAACAATCATGTTATTAATGTAATAATAAAAATATTTTTGTAAAGCTTTCAGTAATCACTGAAGGCTTTTTTAATTTTAATTAAGATACCGGCATTCGTATTTCATAGCATCATCGTTGCGTCGCAATCCGTTCATCTTTTGTACAACTATTTGGCTTTTATTGAAGCGTAGATTGAAATTTTACTATTTAACTTTATTAAGATATATTATATTTGATAGCAATTTTACTTTTATGCGAATAGCCCTAATTTGGCTTTTAACAATTCTAGTAGCATGTGAAAATGGAAATAAAGAACTTGACCCACATATACAAACTATTGAAGTAATACATCTTCCTTGGTCTTGTGATAGTTCAAAACTTTTCACTCCAAATTATAATGCGAAATATATGAAGATTAATTGTGCACGATGGGCATTATCTACTGATGTAATTAAATATGAGCTTTCTCTTGACACACTTAAAGCTTTAAGTTTTTTTATAGAACCGGCTGATTCTTCATTAATATTACCAGATAGTATAGAATTTTTTAACGATGGGGTAAAGCTTACGGGACAATTTTATAAAAAACGAGGATTCCCTAAAGGAGATTTTTCATCATCGTTGGCTGATTCTGCATTGGTTTTTCGATATACAAAATTTAATGTTCTAGCAAATAAATATCAGAACCTATAATGTCTTTCGAAGTAATGCCGCCTGATTATTTATTTCACTTCTTCATATAAATGCTTTACCAACCCATCCACCAAACCAATTTTAGGCACATAAATTTCACTGGCATTTGCCCAGCGCATTATGTTGATGAATATTTGCAGTGCCGGCAAAATTACGTCAGCCCTGTCTTCGCGGAGATTGTATAAACGTATTCTTTCATCCAGGGTTACGTTGCTTAGTTCTTTGTAATAATCTTTTAATAGTTCGAAAGTCAATGGCTTGCCGTCTTTTCTTTTGCTTAATGAAAATACTTTATTGATATTGCCGCCGCTTCCAATGGCTATCACTTCTTTTTGCCCTTTGGTGATGGAACGTATCACGTCTTTCATCTGGTCCCATTGTTTTTCTTCTACCATATTTTTCATCAGTCGTATGGTGCCGATGTTGAACGACTCTTTAAAAGTTAATACGCCATTGCTGAAAAACGAGATCTCTGTGCTTCCGCCGCCAACATCAATGTACATATAACTATGGTCTTTATCTAAGTTTTCGGCTATATGGTTTTCGTAAATTATTCCGGCTTCGTAATCGCCGGTTATTATTTCTATTTCTATGTCTGTTTCCAGTTTTACTTTGCGGATAATGTCGGTGGAATTTTTTGCATCGCGCATGGCGCTTGTGGCGCAGGCTTTTAAATATGGCACTTCATACGCATTTAAAAGATGTTTGTAGGCTTTCATGGTTTGCATCAGCATACCGATGCGTTGTTTGGAGATGATACCGCTTTCAAAAACGTCTATGCCTAACCGTAATGGTACACGGATGAGGTTTACTTTATTATAAATGGGGTTGCCTTTTTCGTCTTTTGATACTTCTACTATTAAAAGCCTTGCTGCGTTACTGCCTATATCTATTGCTGCTAACTTCAAATTTATTTAATTAATAATTGACAATTGAAAATTGACAATTAAGTTGGAATTAATGGTTTAGTTCAGTATTGGTATTTAGTACAAGTGAGTGACACAACGATGTCGATTGTTGTACAAATGCTTGTCCCCAAAAAAATACACACTTGCGACAAAGATACTGTAATGAATAACTGCTGACTATCGGCTAACAACCAAGAACTGTTTATGTGGATAATTTGCGGTAGAGATAATTGTATGTCTCTACCTGGCTGCGTACTTTTTTGGTGTTGCGTGGGTTTACATATTGGTTGCTCAGGCTGTTGTTGAGTATCCTTCCTTTTATATTGTCGGATAATTGTATTTGTAAAATATCTTTTAATTCCTGCTGAATGCCTTTTTCTAAAATAGGGCAGGTGGCTTCTACGCGGTAATCGAGGTTGCGTACCATCCAATCGGCAGATGAAATAAATACACGTTCTTTTCCGTTGTTGTGGAAAACCATGATGCGCGCGTGTTCTAAATATTCGTCTACAATACTTATCGCGTGTATTGGGATTTTAAAATGTTTGTTTTCCGTGAGCATGCAACAGATGCCTCTTATCACCAATTGAATTTCTACGCCGCTTTTGGCTGCTTCGTATAATTTATCGATAAGTGTTACATCGCTTAATGAATTTAATTTAACCGTTATCGCAGCGGGCTTTTTTGCTTTGGCCGTTTTTATTTCTTTATCAATGAATTCTATTATTTGTTTGCGTAAACTGGTTGGACATAATATTAATTTTTTGCAGGACCTTAATACATGTAACCTGCTTTCAGGTTGTTCGAGATACGTGAAGATGCGGTTTACATCCGCCATTATATTTCTGTCGGATGTTAGTAAACAATGATCGGCATAAATGCGCGCGGTGCGTTCATTCATATTGCCGGTGCTTACAAAACCATAATGTATCGTTTGATTGTTTACACGTTTTTTTATCAGGCAAAGTTTGGCGTGAACTTTCATATCGTGAACGCCAATTAAAACATTTACACCGGCTTCTTCCAACTCCTCTTTCCATTCAAGATTTGCTTCTTCATCAAAGCGTGCTTTTAATTCCAGTACAACCGTTACTACTTTTCCATTGCGTACGGCATTGGTCAATGCGTTGATTATTTTTGAACGCGGAGCTAAACGGTAACAGGTTATTTTAATGCTTACTACTTCAGGGTCGATAGCTGCTTCGCGTAAAAAATCAGTTACGCTATCAAACGAATGGTAAGGAAAATTCAGCAATACATCTTTTTGCAAAACAATATCTGTAATGCGGTTGGTATTTTTTAACGATGGATGTATGAATGGTTTTTTACGCGGGTTCTTTTGTGCAAAAACCGATTCAGGAAAATCTATAAAATCTTTAAAATTATGGATTCGTCCGCCAGGGATGATATTGTCTTTTTCCAGTAAGCCTAATCTTTTTACGAGATAAGTTAATAACGACGGATCAATTTCTTTATCATAAACAAAACGTACCGGCTTTCCTTTTTTACGGTTCTTTAAGCCTTTTTCAATTTTTTGTATCAGTGATGTGGAGATATCATTATCAATATCAAACTCCGCGTCGCGTGTTACTTTAATGATGTGCGATGAAAAAATATCATAACCAAAAAAAGAAAAAATATGTGGAAGGCAAAAGCGTATCACATCTTCCAGCAAAATAATATGGTGCTCGCCTTGTTTGGATGGAAGTATTAAAAACCTCGACAATCTTCTCGACGGAATTGAAACCAATGCAAAACGTTGCGGAATACTTTTATCAGCTTTGGAAAGTTTGCAGGCAAGATAAATGGATTTATCATTTAATACGGGAAAGCTTTGTAAGTTTTCTAATATCAACGGAACAATGTTCGTGCGTACTTCTTCATTAAAATAATTGGTTACAAATTTTTGCTGTTCTTTATTTAATTGCGTGTCCTTGATTAAAAATATTTTCTGCTTTTTTAATTCGCGCAGTATTTCATTCCAGGTGCGTTCAAACTCTTTTTGTTGCTCAATCACTTTTTCCTGTATCTCTTCCAGTATTGCTTCGGGCGATGTATCTAAATATACTTTGCCTTTTTTCTTTTCTACTTCCGCCAGGCGTTTTAATGCGGCTACGCGCACACGAAAAAACTCATCCAAATTATTGGAAGTGATGCCTAAAAAACGGATACGTTCGCGCAATGGTACACTTGGGTCGGCAGCTTCCTGCAACACACGGGCATTGAACGACAACCAGCTTATATCTCTTGCGATAACCTTTTGTTTGGGCATATTCTACGGCTTGTTTTTGCGGATGTGCAATATGCATTTTTATTAAGATAAATGTATATTAATTTTTAGTTAAAGCAGTTTTTTTGACAGATGCCATAAAGCCGTTACTTTTTTTACAATTCAATTATTAGCTAAATTTGCCCATCAAATTTTTTGTATGCAAAAAGATACCGGGATAAATGTTTTAAATATCGGCCTGATGCTGATTAGTGTGGTGGCTGCTTTTATAATGCCGTTCGAAGTGTTTTTATTTGCGTACGCGTTTATGGGGCCATTGCATTATTTAACCGAAATAAGCTGGCTGCACGACAGGCAATATTTTACAAAAGGCAAATACGATAATATTGTTTTATGGATCATCGGGTTTTTAATTGCATTGGAATTCTTTGCCAATAAAAACGGCTGGGCATGGCCATTCGACAGTGATTTTGGCAATAAAATAATCTTCATTGCTTTGGCTGGTTCTTTATTAATGGTATTTGTAAAAAATGTTTTTTATAAAGTGTTGGGTTTATTATTTGTACTCTTAATTGCCAACGTAATTTTTCAACCCGATTCACGCGATGGGTTTACGTTTTTCATCAGCGCATTGTTGCCAACATTGGTACATGTATATGTTTTCACCGGTTTCTTTATATTGTTCGGAGCGCTTAAGAGCCGCAGCAAATCAGGTGTTTTGTCGTTTTTGGTTTTTGTGGTTTGCCCGTTTTTACTCTTTTATTTATTTCGCGATAAAACATTTATACCGGTAAGCAATTATGGAATGAACGCGTATGGAACCTCAACCAGTTCAGATGGTTTTTTTAGTTTGAATGTGGATGTGTTAGACCGTTTTTTTAATGTGTTCCATCAAATGAAAGATGCCAACGGCAACTTATTATTTTATGATAACGGCAGTCCTGCCATGGATTACAGCAATGCGGCAACAACGGTGTTTCATTCTCAAATCGGCATACTGCTGATGCGTTTTATCGCGTTCGCATATACTTATCATTACCTCAACTGGTTCAGCAAAACAGAAATCATCAAATGGCATAAAGTACCCAAAGTGAGGTTCATCGTAGTAATAATTTTATGGGTAGCTTCATTGGTATTATACGCCATCAACTACACGTTGGGGTTAGATTGGCTGTTCTTCCTGAGTTTCTGCCATGTGTTGCTGGAGTTCCCGCTAAATGTCGTCTCCGTAACCGGCATTGGCAAAGAGCTGGCAACGATATCCAAAAATGGTTTCAGGCCAGCACCACGGGCAAGCGTAGCTGTAGCAAAAAAGTAAAAATTTTTTGCTACAGGCATTTGTTTTTCATAGCGGCGTCGTTGTGTCACTCACTTGTACTTGTATATCTTTATTGGGCTTTTATTTAGCGTAAGTTGTTGGTCAGACGAGGTAAATACATACCTGGTAGACCACGGGCGTAAAAAATTAGATTATTTTTTTTATCCTTAAAATCAAAAATGTTACGCAGACAATAAACCCTAATACTGCTACATATCTGTATATATGCTTTATATAGATAAAATAATGCGTATCCCGAGCGTCCCACGATAATCCAAAACTTCTGATATGAATTGGAGCAATAATAATAAATAATAAAAAAAATATCAAAACCTTATAAATGGGAATAGGGTGTTTCATTTTTGGTATCGGTCTTTTGTTTTGCTTTATGGTTAATAGCTAAAGATAATAAAAAAGGCTGCATATAGCAATCTCAATCTAATGTGTAAAGTTGAATAAAGCTATTTCGTACAAGTGAGTGACACAACGATGTTGATCAAAGATAAAATGCTAAGTACACAATTTATTTCTTCATCTTTTCAATAATAGAAGTGGTGGAAAATCCTTGCAGGATGGGCACAATTTTTACTTCGCCGCCGTTTGCCAATACTTCTTTGGCGCCGGCAATTTGTTCAACGGTATAATCGCCGCCTTTTACCAAAACATCGGGCATTATTGATTTTATAAGGTTTAACGGAGTGTCATCTTCAAATAAAATAACGGCATCTGTCATTATTAAAGATGCCAGCAATATTGCCCTTGAGTGTTCATTGTTTACGGGGCGGCTTTCGCCTTTTAAACGTTTTACAGAAGCATCCGCGTTTACGCCAACGATCAATATATCGCCGTAAGAAGCAGCATCGCTTAATGATGCAATATGCCCTTCGTGCAAAATATCAAACACGCCATTGGTGAATACAATTTTTTTATTGATCAATCGCCAGCGGTTCAATTGTAGCTGCAATTCTTCAGGCGTAAAAATTTTAGTTGATATATAATTAACCGATCGCATGTTGTTGTTTTCTTTTGTTTAGGTAATACATCAATCCTGTAAAAACCAATCCGAAAAATATTACTATAAAAGTAGTCACTCCCCACATTAAAAAACCAAAAGCTTCGCCAACGGCTTCGTCAATAGAATATAGAATTAATACCCAAGCCACCGCTTTTGGAAATGCACCCAAGCCGCCAGGCATAACGATCATTGCGATTGTTGCCAATGTTAAAACAGAGCAAGCTGCGTCTAACCCTAAATGTGATATCTCGTGTATTGCCTGGAAGCCCACGTATATCTGTAATAGATACATGCTCCAGATAAAAAAAGTATGTGCTAAAAACCATCTTCTTTTCTTTAATCTTTTTACAGTAGAAATACCTTCATTTAATCCGGCAAAAAATTTTCTTAACCGAATGAAGACAGCGGAGTTTTTATTTTTTCTTATCAGCCATTTTATAAAGAAAAGCAAGATTGTTATCCCCGCGATCAATGAAACTATTTTTATCAAAAGCCGGTCGCCTTTGCTGGTTGATAAGAAATCATGTGCTTCTGAAATAACATACGTGCCTACTAATTTAAACTGGATAAGTATGGTGAGCACGATAAAAATCAAATAACAAATAAGGTCGAATATTCTTTCAAAAACTATGGTGCCTAATAATTTTTCTGTTGGTATTTTTTCATAACGCCCAAGTAATGTGCAGCGCAATATTTCTCCAATGCGCGTAACAAATGAATTGGCAAGATAACCTGCCATGATACTTCCAAAAATATTGAACAACGATGGATTGTAGCCCAACGGACGGATCAATATCCTCCAACGCACTGCACGGCTAATATGGCTTAACAACGCCATTACAATTACAGGCGCTATCAATAAATAATTAGCATCGCTGAGCGATTGTTTGAATTTTTTAAATTGTACCGGCGACATTTTATGAAACTGCCACCACACCAGGAAAACGCCGATGCCAAAGAATAGAAGGTATTTTAATATCGTACGCAACCGCTTGTTCATATCAGGTTACAAATTACGAAGTAAAACAAGGTTAAAGATTGATTGTTGTAAAGATTTGCAAAATAATAAATTGTTTGTTTCAAAATTATAACAACATATTATCAATCAAACGTACTTCATGTAAAAATGCAGCGCACAATGCAACTAATTTGGTTGAGCCATCCCAGTTTTCTATTGTATTTAATGTTGCTGCATCCGCTATTTCAATATAATCTATTTTAAAACCTTTGGAAGATAAATGATCAATTGCTTTTTGTTTAAGATTATCAAGATTGCCTGGGTTTAATTCATCTTTAATTAAAGAAAGTGTTTCAAAAATACTTACTGCCTGCTTTCTTTCGGTTTCGGATAGACGCATATTGCGGCTGCTCATGGCAAGCCCGTCTGTTTCGCGTAAAGTTGGTGAGATAATGATATTTGTTTTTAAATTAATTATTTCAACTAATCGTTTTAATACCATGCATTGCTGATAATCTTTTTGCCCGAGGTATAAATTGGTTGGCGATATTATTTTTAATAAATGATCCATCACCTGGCAAACGCCCTGGAAATGTCCTGGACGGTATTTGCCTTCTAAAATATTTTCGAGATAGCCGAGATCGTAATGAAAATTTTCATGCGTTCCGTTAGGATATATTTCTTCTGCCGAAGGCAAAAAAACAATATCACAACCGGCTTTTTCCAGCAGGTAAATATCGTTTTCTATGGTGACGGGATATTTCTCAAAATCGGCGGGATCGTTGAATTGCGTTGGGTTTACAAAGATGCTGCAGATAGTAATATCGTTCTTTTTTTTGCTGGCTTCAATCAATGAAAGATGCCCCGCATGCAATGCGCCCAATGTAGGCACAAAGCCGCTTTGAATACCTTTTTTGTTTTGTTGGGACAGGTAATTATTTATTTCGCCGGCTTTCTTAAATAGTATCATTTTATATATAATTCGGTGCTAAATGCAGTACTAATTTGAGTTTCCTTATTTTTTTGTAACTTTGCAGCCCTCTTAAAATTCAAGGTCCACCATTTAATAATAAAGCACAAATGTCAACAAAGAAAAGAATTTTATTCATTGCTAACGAAATGTCGCCGTATTTAGAAATGACAGAGTTTGCGGAAACCATCAACAAACTGGCAGTTAAAGCAAATGACAGCGGCATGGAAGTGCGTTGTATCATGCCGCGTTTTGGCGTTATCAATGAAAGAAGGCACCGTTTACACGAAGTGGTTCGCTTGTCAGGTATCAATGTTTCGGTGGGTGGCGATGATTATCCCTTAGTAATTAAAGTGGCTTCTTTGCCCAATGCACGTTTGCAGGTTTATTTTTTAGATAATGAAGATTATTTTAAGAGAAAGTCCATCTTTCATGATGAAAAAGAAAAATGGTTTGATGATAATGGTTTGAGGACAGTATTGTTTTGCAAAGGCGCTTTGGAAACCGTAAAAAAATTCGGCTGGCCTCCGGACCTTATCCATTGCAGTGGTTGGATGACGGGTTTAATACCAATGTTCATAAAAGCAGCTTACAAAAAAGAACCTGTATTTAATAATTGTAAAGTAGTTTATACAATTGGACAAACAACTTTTAAAGAAAAATTAGGAGCCGATTTTGTAAAGCTGGCAACGATAAATGATAATGTTGGCAAGAAAGAGCAGGAATATCTTAAAGATGCAAACAATGTTGCATTATTCCGCACCGGTGCTGCTTATGCAGATGCCGTAACCTTTGGAGCTGATAAAGTTGATAAAAAATTATTGGAAGAATTTGGAAAAATAAAAGGCAAAAAAACATTGCCCTTTAATGCGGATGGCGATTTAACAGATTATTTACAGCTATATACTGATCTTGCTAAATAGAAGCCTGCCTTGTATTTGCATATAATTCTGTATCCATAAATTTTCCTTCCTTTTCCTGTTGTTGTAATTTTTCTATGTAATAGATATTGCAGCTTTGTTGTTTACAGTTTACAATACTATATTTGCAATCTAAAAAAAAGAATAATATGTCATATTTATTTACGTCAGAATCAGTTAGCGAGGGGCATCCCGATAAAGTAGCTGACCAGATCAGCGATGCGTTGATTGATAATTTTTTAGCTTTCGACCCAAGCAGCAAAGTTGCCTGCGAAACATTGGTAACAACCGGCCAGGTTGTATTGGCCGGAGAAGTAAAAAGCAAAGCCTATTTAGATGTTCAGGAAATTGCCCGCGGCGTGATCAAAAAAATTGGTTACACTAAAAGCGAATATATGTTTGAAGCAAATAGCTGTGGTATCCTTTCAGCTATTCACGAACAATCTGCCGATATTAATCAAGGTGTAGATAAAAAGAAAAAAGAAGAACAAGGCGCCGGTGACCAGGGCATGATGTTTGGCTACGCAACCAACGAAACCGATGATTACATGCCATTGGCTTTAGATCTTGCTCATAAAATATTAATTGAACTGGCTAACTTAAGAAGGGAAGACAAACAAATTAAATATTTGCGCCCCGATGCAAAAAGCCAGGTCACATTGGAATATGATGACAACAACAAACCTGTACGCATAGACGCAATTGTTGTTTCCACACAGCACGATGATTTTGATGAAGAAGGGAAAATGCTGGCGAAAATTAAAAAAGATATCGTTGATATTTTAATTCCACGTGTAAAAGCGAAATATAAAAAATACGCGCATCTTTTTAATAAAGATATTAAGTATCACATTAACCCAACCGGTAAATTCGTTATCGGCGGGCCTCATGGCGATACTGGTTTAACCGGCCGTAAAATTATTGTTGATACCTACGGTGGAAAAGGTGCACATGGTGGTGGAGCTTTCAGCGGTAAAGACCCAAGTAAAGTTGACCGCAGCGCTGCGTATGCAACGCGCCACATTGCAAAAAATCTGGTAGCCGCAGGCGTTAGTGACGAAATTCTGGTACAGGTTTCTTACGCTATTGGTGTTGCTCAGCCAACAAGTATCAATGTAAATACATTTGGTACAGCTAAAGTAAAATTAAACGACGGGCAGATATCTAAACTGGTAGAAAGCATTTTTGATATGCGCCCTTACTTCATCGAACAACGTTTAAAATTGCGCAACCCGATCTACAGCGAAACCGCAGCATACGGGCACATGGGCCGCAAGAATGAAATAGTAGAAAAAACATTCAAATCACCCGATGGAAAAGTGATTAAAAAGAAAGTAGAATTATTTACCTGGGAAAAACTGGATTATGTTCCTAAAGTAAAAAAAGCTTTTGGATTGAAATAATACTGATTTTCAAACTTAAATATAAATCCCGTAAGTTAATTGCTTACGGGATTTTATTTTAACGGTTACGTGTACACGCAATTCTCATTAATTGATCATAGTTCCCTGTTGCAACACTATCTTAAACTTGTAAGCAGGAATGGCATAATCAGATAAAGTTGGTATAGTAGCAGTGCTCACTAATTGCACAAAAAAGTAATGCAATATTAAAACACCAGGCGTTGTTTCAAAAGCAATATTGTAATTAAAATCTTCCGACCCATCTGTAAAAATATAAGGCAGCGGCGTCCACATCAGTGTGTTCGCAAGAGGGTTAGGGTTTAAATATACCTGTACAGAACCTCCGCCGGTAAGGAAAGCGTTTGTTAGTTGCGTGATTGGTATTTCAACATAACGGGTAAAATATTCCGTATAACTGCCTGAGCTGGTCTCAAAAGAATATTGGCTGTTCCATATCCAACTGGCCGGCTTCACTGTCATAGTATCCACCAAAATGCCATTGCCGCCGGTATTTGTTTGCCACGATGCATCACCATTAGCATCTGTAGAAACAAGCACGGAACCTGCCGCAGGGTTGCCGCCCCTTATGCGCACAGAGCCATTCACATCCAGCGCCTGCGTTGGTGTTGGGGTGCCAATACCAACATTGCTGGCAGAAGTAACATATAGCACAGCCGCATTATTCGGTGCAAGTATTACCGGCATATTGGTGCCGGCTCTGCTGCCCAATACCAAACTCGTATCCGGAAAATAAACGAAACCATCGTAGGTAACTGAATCGGCCGTATTATCTGTAAACCCAATCCAGGGAGAGAATCCCTGTATACGCAACGCTTCGGCATTTGCTTTTATATGTAATGGTGTAAGTGGTTTGGTAGTTCCAATACCAACATTCTGCGCATTAATAATATGGGATAAAAACAGGCATAAAAAAAGCAGGAATACTTTTGGGTGTAATTTTAAATTCATAAGCTTAGGTTTATAAATAAAAATATATTTATTTATCGGGAAAAAGAAATATACATTGTTTTCTTTATGTTATCAGCATCAGTTCTTTGGGTAACATCGTTGTGTCACTCACTTTTACTGCATATCTTTATTGGGCTTTAGTTGCTAGGTTAATCGAAAATTAAACGATGCTAAGAAAAATTAATTATAGTCGAGCATTTAAATTGATTCTACTACTTTGTGTTTTAGATTGTGTTGGCTATTTTGCCACATTTGCGTTGGAAGAAGGAGGAGAATTTACTTATTTTATTCTTCAAATAATATTTGTTACGTTCAAAGGGATATTTTACATAATCTCTTTTCCTTTTTTGCTTTTTTTTGAATCTACTGGTATAATTAATATATCAGTTTTATTAGTTGGTTGTTTTATCGGTTGTACGTTATGGGCATTTTTAATTGAGCTACTAATATTAAAATTTGGTAGACGAAAACGAATAAAACTTTCAAGTTGAGGCCTTATCTAATTCTTACAAGTTTTGTAATTCCAAAACACAGAACTATATTTGTACCCACAAGGTGATGGTGTTCCACCTACTTAACCGCCCAACTTCGGGCTGATGACGCCTACAGAAATTAAGTTTATCAATAACTTTATTAATTTTTTGTAGGTATGAAAAAAATAAAAAATTCCTTCGAACAGTTCTCTATCGCTTCGCATCTTATCAAATGGACATTGCTGGTTATCCCTGTTTCTTTATTCGTCGGTTCAATGGTAGCGCTGTTTTTATGGCTGCTGGATAAAGTGACGAACATCCGTTATCAAAATGGCTGGCTGTTATTCCTGCTACCGTTGGCAGGAGTTTTTATTTACTTCCTGTACAAACTAATCGGCAAAAATTCCGAAGCAGGAAATAATCTGATCATGGATGAGATACATGAACCTGGCGGTGGCATTCCAACAAGAATGGCACCACTGGTTTTAATCACCACAATCATTACACATTTATTCGGCGGCTCAGCCGGCCGCGAAGGTACGGCTGTACAGATCGGCGGAAGCCTCGCTAATCTTTTAGGTAAATGGTTTAAACTGGATAACGGCGATATAAAAATTATTTTAATGACAGGGATTGCAGCCGGTTTCGGCGCAGTCTTCGGAACACCATTGACAGGAGCAATTTTCGCATTAGAAGTATTAGCCATCGGAAGAATAAAATACGATGCATTGATGCCTTGTTTAATGGCAAGTGTTTTTGCTGATATTGTTTGCAGTGCATGGGGCATTCATCATACACATTATCATATTGAGTTGACACAAACAATTATAAGTTCTATTTCTTTTATTCATATTGATTTTATATTGCTTTTTAAAGTTATAATAGCTGGTGTCGCATTTGGATTAACAGGATATTTATTTTCTGAAACAACCCACACGATAAAAAATTACAGTAATAAATGGATCAAAATAAAATGGCTCATACCTTTTATTGGTGGTGCAATAATAATTGCGTTAACGTATTCATTAGGCACAAGAGATTATTTGGGATTGGGTGTTACAAATCCTACTGCAAATGGAGTTAGTATTGTTTCCTGTTTTCATATTGGCGGTGCAAATTCTTTTAGCTGGCTCTGGAAATTATTATTTACAGCTATTACTTTAGGAATGGGTTTTAAAGGCGGCGAGGTTACTCCATTGTTTTTTATTGGTGCTGCTTTAGGAAACACGATTGCAATACTTACAGGCGCACCGGTTGATCTGATGGCAGGGCTCGGTTTCATTGCCGTTTTTGCCGGAGCAACCAATACACCAATTGCCTGTACATTAATGGGAGTGGAGTTATTCGGCGGCGAATATATTTTATATTATGCCGTAGCTTGTTTTACGGCTTATTACTTTAGTGGGCATTCCGGTATTTATAATTCGCAGCGGTTGGCGGTATCGAAAACAGTGGTTTCAGATTTTGATGAAGAGATAACGTTAAAAACGGTTAGGGATAGACGAATTAAAAAGATGAAAGAATGGATAAAAAAGTGAGACAGATTAGTTGATAATTTTTAAAATGTAAAACCTTGGATTATTTATCAAATAATTCAAAGATATTTAGCCGCTTATACAATTTAAGAACAAACCATGCGTTTATACTTTGGTTTTTCATAGGATATTGGATTTAAAAGCGGGCTGTATTTCTATACTGGCCCTTTGCTTTTTTAGGAAGTCCCTAATTAAAATTCTCCTGCTTAAGTCAAGTTTAGAAAAAAGCTCAGTAAAGTACACAAAGTACAAGTGAGTGACACAACGATGCTAAATAGCATTCCTGCTGCTTGTTCCATAATTCTTACCTTTAGTATCTCAAATCAAAAGCTATATGAAAGAAGTATATATCGTCTCCGCCGTGCGTACGCCCATCGGGAGTTTTGGCGGGGCATTGAAAGATTTTTCAGCAACTAAATTAGGGGCAATTGCCATTAAAGCGGCCATAGAAAAAGCGGGGATAAAACCATCTGATGTGCAGGATGTATTGATGGGATGCGTATTGCAAGCCAACCTTGGGCAGGCACCGGCAAGGCAAGCGGCAAAATTTGCCGGATTGCCGAACGAAGTTAATTGTACCACTATAAATAAAGTCTGCGCCAGCGGAATGAAAGCGATTGCACAAGCTGCGCAAAGTATTTTATTGGGCGATGCTGATATTGTGATAGCTGGCGGAATGGAAAGTATGAGCAATGTTCCGTTTTATGCAGATGCGATGCGCTGGGGTAACAGGTACGGTGACACGAAGTTTATTGATGGCTTAGCAAAAGATGGATTGACTGATGTGTATGATGGCAAAGCAATGGGAAATGCAGCAGAGCTATGCGCTTCTACTTGTGGCATTAGTAGAGAAGATCAGGATAGGTTTGCTATTGAAAGTTATAAACGTTCGCAGGCTGCATGGGCAAGCGGAAAATTTGATAATGAAATTGTATCGATTGAAATTCCACAACGCAAAGGCGAACCTGTTTTATTTTCAAAAGATGAAGAACCATTTAATGTAAAGTTTGATAAGATACCGGAATTAAAACCTGCCTTTATAAAAGATGGAATGGTTACCGCGGCCAATGCAAGCACAATGAACGACGGCGCTGCTGCGTTACTGTTAGTGAGCAAAGAAAAAATGGAAGAGCTGAATTTAAAACCAATTGCCAAAATACTTTCTTATGCGGATGCAGAGCAAGCACCGGAATGGTTTACAACAACACCATCCATCGCAGTTCCAAAAGCAGTTGCGAAAGCTGGTTTGCAAATGAAGGATATTGATTATTGGGAATTGAATGAAGCGTTTGCGGTTGTCGGTATTGAAAATACAAAACGGATGAAATTGGATCCTTACAAAGTAAATGTGCATGGCGGCGCAGTTTCTATCGGGCATCCGTTGGGTTGTAGTGGCGCAAGAATTATTGTTACATTAATAAATGTATTAAAAGCTAATAATGCAAAATATGGCGCTGCTGGTATTTGTAATGGCGGCGGCGGAGCAAGCGCCATGGTGATTGAAAACCTGTAATTCATTTTCCGGCAACGTTATCATAAAAATCATTTAAGGCAGATGGCTTTATATTTACAACTCAATTTGATTATCTGACCGTGATAGAATAAATTTGCACGCCAGTCGGATTTTCAATAAATAATTAATACAATACATGAGACAAATTGCTTTCAGAGAAGCGCTACGCGAAGCGATGCAGGAAGAAATGAGGCGCGATGAACGTGTTTTTTTAATGGGTGAAGAAGTTGCCGAATACAACGGAGCTTATAAAGTGAGCCAGGGAATGCTGGAAGAATTTGGTGAAAGAAGGATAATTGATACGCCGATCGCTGAGTTAGGTTTTACCGGAATTGCAGTTGGTGCAGCACAAAATGGCCTTCGCCCGATTGTAGAATTTATGACCTGGAACTTTGCCGTATTACCTTTAGATCAGATATTAAACGTAGCTTCTAAAATGTTGGCAATGAGTGGCGGACAAGTTGGTTGCCCGATTGTTTTTCGTGGTCCGGGTGGGAGCGCAGGCCAGTTAGGCGCGCAACATTCAACAGCTTTTGAAGCATTGTATGCAAATATTCCCGGCCTTAAAGTTATTTCTGTAAGCAATCCTTATGATGGCAAAGGCTTATTAAAAAGCGCTATCCGCGATGATGATCCGGTTATTTTTATGGAAAGCGAAGTGATGTACGGAGAAAAAGGCGATGTGCCGGAAGAAGAATATTTATTACCAATTGGAAAAGCATTTGTAAAACGCACGGGCAAAGATGTCACCATCGTTTCTTTTAATAAAATGATGAAGGTTGCTTTAGGCGCTGCCGAAGAGTTAGCAAAAGAAGGCATTGAAGCAGAAGTGATTGATTTAGCAACTATCCGTCCGTTGGATTGGTTCACTATTTTGGAAAGTGTAAAAAAGACAAACCGTTTAGTGATAGTTGAAGAACAATGGCCATTCGCATCTGTATCATCCGAGATAACTTATCAAATACAAAGCAAAGGTTTTGATTATTTAGATGCGCCGATCCGCAGGATAACTTCTGCCGATGCGCCAATGCATTATGCACCAAACTTAGTGGCAGCCTATCTTCCCGATGTCAGCAGGACAGTGAAGCTGGTAAAAGAAGTAATGTATCTTAAAAAATAAAAAGCAAAAATTATATATAAATCCGGAACGAATTGTTTCGGATTTTTTTTGTCCGGACATTTGTATTCTATTCAACATCGTTGTGTCACTCACTTGTGCGGCATACCATTATTCAGCTTTTATCAGGTAGGTTTTCCTGTCAATTTGCATTATAATTGATTATTTTTGAAGAAGTGCTTATCGGAATAGTTTTTGTTTCATAAAAATTAGTAGAAATTTTCATTGAAGAATAAAAGAGAATAATAAATGCCGAATATTTTAATTGTAGATGACGAAAGGTCCATACGAAAAACATTATCTGAAATACTTAGTTACGAAGGGTATAAAATAGATGAAGCAGTTGATGGCGAAGATGGCCTGAAAAAATTTACCTCATCATCATACGACATCGTTATATGCGATGTAAAAATGCCCAAAATGGATGGCATCGAATTTTTGGAAAAAGCCAAGGCTTTCAATCCCGATGTACCTATCATAATCATCAGCGGCCATGGTAATATTGAGCTAGCTGTAGAAGCTGTAAAAAAAGGAGCTTTCGATTACATCAGCAAACCGCCAGACCTTAACCGGATGCTCATCACATTACGCAACGCATTAGACAAACAAACATTAGTTACCGAAGCCAAAGTACTGAAACGCAAGGTGAGTAAGGTACAGGACATGGTGGGCGATAGCAGTTTAATAAAAAAAATAAAAGATACGATTGAAAAAGTGGCACCAACAGATGCACGCGTTTTAATAACCGGCGAAAATGGCGTTGGCAAAGAATTGGTAGCAAAATGGATTCATGAAAAAAGCAGCCGCAGCACCGGCCCGATGATAGAAGTAAACTGCGCGGCCATTCCAAGCGAGTTGATAGAAAGTGAATTGTTTGGCCACGAAATTCTTTTCATCTACTTCTTTAAGCAAATCCTTATTGGTAGCGGCTATCAGTCTTACATCCACATTTATATCTTTATCAGCGCCTACCCTTGTAATTTTTCCTTCCTGCAAAGCGCGCAACACTTTTG
>Ga0206833_1095_pt1 | contig 22380 bp, 22 predicted proteins | sample Alteio_BWOrgCont_32_FD_152891 | JGI IMG/M metagenome (GOLD analysis project Ga0206833, IMG submission 152891) | Enriched cells from forest soil in Barre Woods Harvard Forest LTER site, Petersham, Massachusetts, United States -... | ecosystem: Environmental > Terrestrial > Soil > Temperate forest >... | reverse complement strand
GTAATACCTGGAAGCTGCGCATAAAATCAGTTCCATCAATACTGCGAGTTTCCAAGCCTTTAAATCCTTTGGCATATTCTACAGCATCCATAGCTCTGGTTTCTTTGCCGGTAGCAGAAATATCCCAATCATTATCTTGCACCAGATATAGTATGGGCAGCTTTTTTAATACCGCCATTTGAAAAGCTTCGGCAACCTCTCCTTCGGTAACTGAACCATCCCCAAGTGAACAAACCACTATGGGTTTTCCATCTTCATAAGTAGGAAGCAATCCCCGTTTTTCCTGATATTGTAAACCCATGGCTATGCCCGTAGTTGGTATGGCTTGCATACCTGTAGCAGAGCTTTGGTGAGGAATTTTGGGCATATTATCTCTCCTTAAACTGGGATGAGAATAATACGTTCTTCCACCTGAAAATGGGTCATCCGCTTTTGCCATCAGTTGCAGCATAAGCTCATAAGGGGTCATTCCTATAGAAAGAAGAATACTATCATCACGATAGTAAGCACTCAGATAATCCTGTGGCTTGAGTTGCAAACCCAGCGCAATTTGTACAGCTTCATGTCCACGAGATGTGGCATGCACATATTTACTTGTTATGGCTGCGTTCTTTTCGAATAACTCTGTCATGGCTTTGGCTGTGCATATAAGCTCGAACGCGTTTATAACAGAGTTTACAGGCACAGAGCCTACAGATGATTCATTATTAGCAGCCAGTGTTGTCGGCATATTCCCTTGTCTTTAAACTGCAAATGTAGCATTTCAGGGCGTATTTTTATGCTTTTCTACGGCCCATTTTAGCAATTTATCCGCTTTTTCTTGAATATCGGGAGGAAGGTTTTTATAGAACAAGTCTATTTCTTTACCCAAATCATCCGATGCATCGCCATCTTCCAGTTTCAAGATCTCACTATCACCGGTAAGTTCCTTGATGCCTTTACGTAGGAGTTTCATATGCTTTTCATAGCTTTCTTTAGTCAGTATCATCCACTGCACACCCGCATCATTATTTTGAGGTTCGCAAGGCTGATAGCCCATTAATTTATTATATGCTATAGCAGTTGGGTTATCGAGCATTATCTTGGCATAGCTGGCTTTAAAATTTATCATGTAAAAGGTCCAGTCATTCATAATTACAGATGCCAGAGAAGGTACCAATCCGCCCAAATAATCCTTCTCCCAAATGAAAATACCCCCCTCTCCTGTTCTCTTTTCAAAATCTAAATTCTTACCATGAATAAGGCCGATTTTTTTGTCATCAACTTCAATAATAAAGTATCCGTTGTTCTTATTATTGATAGAATCAAACCATTTTTTTTGCATTTCAGGAGTGATCTCTTCCCGGTAATACATAGTATTTCTGATAGCTTCTGAGTTGCGCTTTTGTCTCAACAGCTCAATATCGCATTCTTTCAGTCTTCTGAGTGTGATCCCGTATTTACGAACTATCATAATCAGTTAAAAGTTTATAAAGTTAAAAGTTTATAAAGTTCTAATACTCTTATGGGTTTTACTTTCAACTTTATGAACTTTACAAACTTTCTACTCATATATCTCGCTAATGGACGATTGGGGCTTGGCGTTCATAATATTATACATGCGCCTCATATACTCTCCAATAATACCAATGCTTAATAAAATAACTCCTCCGGTGAAGGTAATACTAACCACAATCCCTGTGAATCCAACTTGTACGTGAAAAAATATTTTCTTGAAAAGGAAATATAAACCAACCAAAAAAGATATGGCTGATGAGGAGATTCCCAAAAAGGTAATTAACCGCAGCAAAAAAGCATTGTACCCGAAAACCAGGTTATAATATAGCTTGCTCAATCTTGAAAAGGGATATCGTGATGCGCTTAGCTTAGAGGGATCATGCCGTACATTAGTGTATTTGATATTCGCGGTGTACCAGTTTACCAGTTCATCAATAAACACAAATTCCTGGTTATGTTTGATAAGCTTATTTACCAATTCTTTTTTAAGCAAACGAAATGAAGAACCTTCTGCGGTTACGGAAAAAGTTAGTTTGCTGGTAAACTTAAAACCCCACCTCAAAAGCTTACGGCCAATGGGTCTTTGATAATTCCCGGAAATTCCATAAACCAAATCAGCATGGGTATTTTCAGCACATTCTATAAGCTTTTTTATTTCTTCCGGCGGATGCTGAAGGTCATCATCCATCGTGATGATATAATCTCCTTTTGCATGTCGCATACCGCAAAACAATGCATTATGCTGACCAAAGTTTTTTGCCATTTTAATGGCAGTAACTTTTTCAGGGAATTTGCTTTTCAAGTCTTTTATTACTTCCCAGCTATTGTCATCCGATCCATCATCTACCAAAATAAGTTTATAGGATACATTAAGCCCGGATATGGCGCTATCTATTTGTTGTTGCAGATCATACAATGCAATCGCAGAATTATAGACCGGAACTATTATGGATATTTTCTTTACTTCTTCCATCATGCTATCCGGCTATTTAACAATACTAAATCCTCCATCCAGTGTCAAATTAATTCCGGTGACCCATTTAGATGCATCTGAAAGTAAGTATATAGCTGCATTGGCAATATCCTCAGGCATACCTAATCCAAGCGGATATTTGCTTTCATATTCTTCGGGGCTGCGGTACATCGATTGATTTTTAGTCTCTTCGTACAAAGGCGTTTTTACCATGGCCGGAACGATAACATTCGAACGCATTTTTTTAGGAATAATTTCTATCGCCAGGTTTTTGCTGTATGCTTCAATAGCTCCCTTAGAAGCTGTGTACAAAGATCCTCCGGCATATGGATAACTTACAGATATGGAAGAAAAGAAAACTAAAGATGCTTTATCATTCAATTTTTTATTCTTCAATAAACGTGCTATAGAAAGCACTGCCGATTCAAAATTAACACCCATGATATGCCGCAAATGCTTCTCGGCAACAAACTTTACCGGGACCGGAAGCACTATTCCCGCCGAATGTACAAAACCATCAATAGCAGGAATATTATCAAATAACTGGTTGCGCTGACCTTCGTCCATTAGGTCGCAGGTAAATTGAGAATGGCCTTCACCTGTTAATAAGGAATATGTTTCAGCTAATCTTTTTTCATCTCGCCCGGTAATTACAAGCCTTGCCCCCATAGCGCTACAAGAAATAGCCACCTGCCTCCCGATTCCGGAAGAGGCCCCTGTAACCAGTACTGTTTTATTATGGAGATGAAAAGGAGTTGACATAATTACATTTCAATAATTTCAGGGCAAATCAGCCCTTTTGTTTTTAATGATACAGTTGCCCATGAAAGGCCAACCCCAAAACCGGAAAGCAAAAATGAAACTTCTCCCGCTACTTTATCTTTTAGTTCTGAAACAATGGTCAATGGTATAGATGCAGAACTGGTATTACCAAATTTAGAAAGCGTATAGGGAATTTTTTCCGGTGGGAATTTTAATTTTTTGCGAATGGTTTCATTCATCAACAAATTGGCCTGATGCATTACAAAGTAGTTATACGATTCAGGTGTTGTGGAAGTTAATTTGAAAAACTCTTCAATATTCCTGGGGACCTCTGTGACGGAAAAATTGAATACAGCCATTCCATTTAATTCCAGGTTGCGGCTGGCTCGCGATATTCCTTTTTCCTTTTCTACCATTGTGAAAGAATCTACCGTAAAAGGTTTACGCATACCACCCTCCCGAACTATGATAGCTTCATATCCTGATCCATCACTCTGATTGCTGAAATGCATAGTTGCTGCATTGGTATTATACTCCAACAATGTAGCGGTTCCTGCATCTCCAAAAAGCGGGTATACACTTTTATCTTCTTCAGGAGGACCGGCAGATGATATATCACCACAAAGCAAAAGCCCCTTCTTGAATTTGCCCACACTCATTAATGAAGAGATAGCAGAAAGTCCATAAACATAACCTGAACAACCCAGGTTAATGTCAAACGCCATACACGTTTTTGGTAAGCCTAATCTGTTCTGTAGAGTAATACTACTTGCCGGAAGAAAATAATCCGGAGTTTGAGAAACAAAAATCAGAATCTGAACATCTTCTTTTGAAGTGCCTGTTTCCGTTAATAATTTTTCAGCAGCAGCTTTGCATAAGTCAGCAGTTGTTATACCTGTATTACCAACCATTCTGCGTTTTTCAACTCCGGTAGTTTTAATCAATAACTTTCTTTCCTGCTCGGTAATGTGGGTATAATCCCAATTCGATAATTCACCTTTGGGAACAGCACCTGCTATCCCCTTTATACTAACATTATCTACAGAGAAAAAAGCCATTCTACTTATTGAGGATTATTTTTTAATTGAACTACCATATCATATAATTCCTGCACCGATTGCACTTTCCTCAATTCATCCCCTTTCAGGGTGACTCCATATTCCGTATCAATTAAGGCAATTACAATTAGTGCATGCATAGAGCCCCAGCCCTCAATATCGGTGATCTTTGTTTCCGGCTTGAGGAATCCGGCTGGGATATCTTCAAATTCTCCTTGTAACTTTTGTATAAACTCGTTTATATCCATTCGAAATAATTATATAGTTAAAATTGTTGCACCCCATGAGTACCCTATTCCAAATCCTGAAATCAGCACTTTATCTCCTTTTTTAGCTGCGCCTGCTTTCATTGCATCATACAAAGCTAATGGAATTGTGGCAGCGACTGTGTTACCCACAAATTCAATATTAGTAAAGAACTTTTCTTTAGGAATTTTCATTTTCCTTCTTAATACTTCCAGCATAAAACCACTAGCCTGGTGAAAAATAAACAGATCAATATCCTCCATTTGGAGTTTTTCCTTTTCCAGTAATTCCTTAACTAAAGGTGGTACTTTTTTGAGGGAAAAAGTTAAAATCTCAGGACCATTCATACTCAGCATACCATAAGCCATTCCGCCTGCATCGCTATATTTATCAAGCCATTCACGGGTAGGTTTTTCAGCTCCGCAACAACCCTCTACAATCAGATTGGGAGCACCGCTGCCATCCGTTCCAACCACAAAGCTGCCAATGCCACTTTCTTCTGATTCGCTAATTAATGTAACAGCCATAGCATCGCCAAAGATCATGCGTAATTCATGGTCTTTCGGATGTATGACTTTGGTTGCGGCATCACCGGTTAGGAACAATACATTTTTGGCCACTTTACTCTGGATAAGCGAATTAGCGATCATCAAGCCATAAACAAATCCTGAGCACCCCATCGGTACATCAATCGCACCGAGCGCTGTTGGTAATCCCAGTTTATTTTGTAGAACACATGCAGTAGCAGGCCCCCGCCTGTCAACCATCTCCGTAGTAAAAATAAGAAAGTCTATATCGGCCTTCTTATAGGAACTATGTTCAGTAAAGAATTTTTCAGTAGCGATAACGGCTGAATCAGATGGTATTTCCGTATCTGCAGCTATATGCCTTTCCTTAATACCAGTACGCCTGAAAATTTCCGCGGGTGTATATTCTGGGAATACGCTTGCCAATTCTTCATTATTGAGAATTTTTTCAGGCAAATAATAGCTTATAGCTTTAATACATGCACCCACCTTTTTATGGTAATTTCCACAAAGTTAATACTTTCCATGTAAAAACTGACAGAATTGCAGGGGTTTATAATCGTCAAGTGCTGGATAATTTTACTTTATATTTGTAGTCACTGCATATCGATAAATAAGTGACTATAAAAGAAATAGGCGGTTGGAATCAAAAAAACCTGAAATAAATGTTGCGCAAGGTACAGCATCCCTTTAATTACACAAATGACTAAGCAAGTTGAACTTTCAAAGCATGCTTATTTCCCAAACTTAGATGGGTTAAGGTTTATTGGTTCTTTAATAATTATCATCTTTCATATTGAAGATATAAAGCTCAAGGAAAACAGACCGACTATTTCATTTATACACAGTTATAACCCCATCGGTAATTTTGATGTAAGCTTGTTTTTTGTACTCAGTGGGTTTCTAATCACGTATTTATTATTAAAGGAGAAGAAAGAAAACGGTGCCATAAATTTAAAAGCATATTACGCCCGCCGAACGCTCAGAATATGGCCATTGTATTACCTTATCGTTATTCTTGGGGTTTTTGTATTGCCACTTTTAGATAATTATTTAGGTACAGATTATTCCGTCAATATCCACAAACACTTTTGGTTTTATTTGATCGGTTGCTTTCTTTTTCTATCGCCTTTTGTAAGGGGAACCATCAGGCCTACCTAAAACTATAGGCCCAATATGGTCGGTTGGTGTAGAAGAACTTTTCTATATATGCTGGCCACTCTTCCTCCGGAAAACAAGGCGATACTTAGTATTATTAGTAACTATAATAGTGCTTTTGCTTCGAAATGGTCTTTTCCTCGCAGATTATTTTTTGATATAAGATCCTCCACCCCTAAAATATTCAGGGCTATAACGGGAATACTTATGCAATACCGGATAAGTTGTATGGCCATTGGCGGGATAGGTGCTTATCTTCTCGTATTCGACAAACAAAGGATACTTTCCGTATTATTCAGAAAGGATATGCAGTGGATAGTTTATATAGTAACCATAGGACTTTTACTTTTAAAAGTCGGTGCATTTTCGCAAGCAATGGAGGGTTTTCCGAGCATATTTCATGAGATGTATTCTTTTCTATTCATCATCATTATACTAAATTTAGCAGCCAATCCAAACTCAATATTAACGCTTGATTATTCCTGGATGACCTACCTTGGAAAGGTTTCCTATGAGCTATATATGTATCATCCCATTATTAGAATATTGTCGCTGGAATTAACGGAGCATTTATTTAAAAGAGAAATTTCAGGATGGCAAATGAACCTTATGCTTTATAGCAGCACCCTACTTTCTACTATTTTAATTTCAACCCTTTCTTATGAGTTCTTTGAAAAGAAATTTTTACGACTCAAGAATAAATTCACAAGTTAGATAGTCGGGATTTTTTCTACCCAAATATCCAGGTGCTTAAACCTGTTCTTTTTTTAATGGTCATGAACATCCCGACATTCCAAAAAACCAAGCTTACGGATGTTGCAATAGCTGTTCCAATCATTCCCAAAATAGGAGTAAGAATAACGTTGAGAAGGATTATTATAGCTATTCTTATAAGAGCAAAAACGATACTTACTTTTTCATTTTTTGTAGTTACGGCAAAATTCCCAACAGGCCCGAAAGCAATGCTTATCAACTGGCCTATGCAAAGAATAATTAAAGCTGACTGGCCATTGATAAAAGCCGGACCCAGAAATGATAATATCCATTTATTGAATATTATTATCACGAGAAAAATGGGTATGGAAACGATAGTCACCCCACGGGTGATTTTAGTTACCATATTCTGAAGTTTTTCTTTATCCTTCAAAGCGTGTAAACTGGATATAGATGCGGTGGAAATTTGGTTCATCAGGGCCTGGAAAACGAAAATTTTAGATGCGATCATATCAGCGCCACCATATATACCAACCTGCGATGCATCGCGGTAAAACCCTAACATTAATATATCTAATCTTGAGCTTACACTCACCAATGCTGTTAAAAAAAAGAAAGATTTTAATGAAGTTTTCCATGCCGGGATATCATACTCGGCAGTTATGCCATCCATTTTAGTCATTTTGCGGAAGACTATAAAGGCAAATACAGAACTTGCCACAAAAGATAAATCTCTTGCCCAAATAGCATTCCATATATTGAAATGAAAAAAGCATACTAGTATAATCAGAAAAAAAACAGGCTTAATTATATTATCAGGCAAAAATGAGAGAACGGGTTCACGTTGACCCCTTAGCCAGGAAGAATAATAATTTGTAAGGGAATAAAATGGAAAAGCAGCCAATGCAAATAATATGGGGAGTGTGTAAGGAGAGTATTTAAACAGATGCAAAAAATGAGTCGCAAATAAAATGAACGTTGTAATAAGTAAAGGTACTATAATGCAAACCAACAGCACAAACCGTGAAGACCAAAGATAAAATCCCTTCCATAATCCTATCTGCCCTTTTGATAATAAAGCGGGCGGCTCTCTTACCGACATTACATTTATGCCTCCCATCAGGAGACTTATTATTAATGAAATACATGTGAAAGAGTAAGTGAAAATTCCATACTCTCTGGCGCCAAGCTTCCTGGTTAGTAATAGAATAGTAAAGACATATATTACTGCCGCTATTAAATGGATAAAAATAGAAGGTAATACAACCTTTGAAAGTCTTTTTTTATCACCTTCATCCTTCAGAATAAATCCGAAAATATTTTTCACTAATCTAAATTATTAACAACATATTTAAATACCTATGGCGTGGACTTTCATTTGCTTTACCCTTCAATAGGCCAAAGATAGGATATAAAACTAGACATTGGTCACCAATAATAGGGACAGGCACCCCCCAATCACTAATTAATAGAGCTGTATATACCTTTAGAAGTTACTATCTATCTGAACAGATTTCGCTTTTTACGATAATATATATTAAATTTCAAATTACTAAATCGTAACTTTGTAAAAAACTCCCACAAGGTATACTGGATATTACTTTTAAGTATCGCAAGTAAAGATATTTTAACCATACTGCTTTTAACCATTTTTATATCGTACCCATAATATTTTCTTGCAAATTTACGTGTAATTATTTCGGTAACTGTTCTATCAAATTCGCTCATTTCATTTTTCCACTTTCCTATATTTGCAGCATTTATAGGTTCCAGTAGGTTTTGGTGTATCATTTTTGCTCGCTCATAAAATTTGAGCCCCTCATATCTTTGAAGCCTTTCTCTAAAATCATGATTCATTATTGCAGTATTATAATCAACCTCCAAGTAATTACACAATTGCCTAAACACATTTTCAGTATTTATAATCATATCTTCATAAAGTATTGTAAAAACCTTATCAGGTATCTGAAACTTCATATGTTCTATCTTACCATTGAACCCAACCCATTTACGAGCTAAAAAGAAGGTATTTTTTTTATTAAATCTTTTTATATTGCTATTCACAGTATCCCTTGGATCTCTTACTAAGTGTATAAACCTTGCTTCGGGGAAAATAGCTAAAATCTTTTTTATGAAAATTGAATGCAGCGGGTTTTTATCAATTAAAGCTAATATTTTTTTTTTATCCTTTCGCATTTTATAATATACCATTTTACATAATAATGGATAATCAGCAAATTCAGATGCAGTAAGCAATTCCGCTATAAGTGCTTTTTTATCAAGAGACCAAAGGCTGAATATCTTCATCAAATCTAATGCCTCAACAAACCTCAAGATATCTTTCTTTCCCCAATTTCTAATTCTGCCAAAAGCCGGATAAAGCGTTAGTACAAACATGCATTCATGTGTTGCAACAATATTAGGATGGGAATTCATTAATGATTGCAGCAAGGTTGTTCCAGATCTGCCACAACCTACAATAAATACAATCGGAGTATCCCTTTGTTCATTAGATACGTCTATTGATAACAAACCCTTCATTCAATTTATTTATTAATAATTGTACGAATCATTTTAGCCTTATACCTGCGATTTAATTTATAGCTGGAATATCTAAGTCTGGTGTAAAATTCCCAACTAAAATATATAATCCTGCCTTTGAGTAATTGAAAAGCTGATATTGAGATAGATTGTATTTTCTCCTCTTCATATCCATATTTATTTCGGGCTAATTTCCCAGCAATTATTTCAGTGATCATAATGTCTCTCAAGTTCATTTCGTTCTTCCATTTTGCAATATTATTAGAATTGACAGGCGATAACGTGCTTTTATGGGTAGCTTGCAGCCGCTTAAAAAGAGCATCCCTTTTATCCTGTGGCAAATCTTCAAAAAATTTACTATCCTGTAAAGTTAATAGCCCTTTCGGAACAGTATTTTGCATCATAGAATTATAAAATGGCAACCCGATAAAAGAAGACAAAGAAATTAAGGTATCCTCTATGTTTCCAACCATATTTTCATATTGTATGGTAAAGAATTTATTGGGATATTTTCGTTTTTGTCTCTCAATCAAAATATTGTACCTTTTCCATCTCCACGCCAGAAAAAACGGATTTTTATTTTGTAATCGTTTGATGTGTCCATTCACACTATCCCTTGGGTCACGCACCATGTGAATAAATTGTGCATCGGGAAAGATAGATAACAATTTTTTTATGAAAAGTGAATTAATTGGGTTTTTATCAGACAATAATTTTACTTGTTTATCACTCTTTTTTGCCTGATGAATTACTATTTTACATGCTAGCTGATAACTTATATAAGGGGCTATTGAAAGCAGTCTTTTGGTTAATTGCTTTTTATCTACCAGCCAAATGGAAAAAAGAGGACTTAAAAAAAGTGAATCTATGAATTCATAGATATCACTCTTCTCCCAATGATTTATTTTCCCAAATCGCGGATAAAGATGAAGGATAAAATCACATTCCTGAGGAGCAGCAATATTGGGATGTGAATTCAGTAATGATTGCAGCAGTGTAGTGCCCGATCTGCCATGTCCTAAAATAAATACAATTGGAATTTGCTTAATATCATTCGCCACATCTTCAAAATTTATACTCATATCTTTATGCATTTAAGCTCTTTTAATCCAAAACGAAGTTAAGAACTCAATATGTTATTAAAATAGCCGCTATGTCTTTTTTATTTTTTTATTTTTCAAATACACTGTATTAAAAGCATAGTTTTTAAATCTCGTTTTTGTAAATACCTCCCACAAATAATATTGAAATATACTCAAGAATAACCTTACCACAGATATTTTGTTAATATCTTCTTTTAGAGGCTTTATGTTATATTTATAGTATTGATTAGCAAATTTATAAGTTATTTTTTCGGTGATAGCTATATCAACCGGGCTCATTTCTTTCTTCCATTTTCCGATATTGGAAGTATTTATAGGCATCATCAAACTTTTATGCTCGGCTGCAAGCCTTTCGTAGAATTTATGCTCTTTATATGACGGAAGTTTTTCTGAAAATTGATTTTGCATCATCAAGGCATCATAGGAGATGCTTAAAAACCTGCACAATGGAATGAATATCTCCATAGGATTGCTTACCATGTCCTCATATGAAATGGTAAAAAACTTATCTCTGTTTTTTTGTTTAGTTTTTTCAATAATAGTGTTGAACCCCTTCCATCTCCTGGCTAAAAAGTAAGTATTTTTTTTATGAAACCGTTTTATATGACTATTTACATTATCCCGTGGGTCACGTACGATATGTATGAATCTGCTTTCAGGATATATTTTCAACAATTTTGTTGGAAAAATAGAATGGCCTGGATTTTTATCCAACAATATTTTAATGGTTTTCTTCTCCTTATGCATTTCATAAATTACCATTTTACATAGCAATTGATAATTTGCAATCTCCTTAATAGAAAGCAATTTTTCAGTAAGCAGCTCTTTATTTATTAGCCATAATGAAAATATAGGTCGGAAATACAAACCTTCAATAAATTGTAAAATATCCTTATCTGTCCAGTGCTGTATTCTACCAAAACGTGGATAAAGCAAAGTAATGAAATCTGATTCTGGAGGGGCAACTATATTTGGGTGGGCATTCAACATCTCCTGTAAAAGGGTTGTGCCCGATCTTCCATTACCGAGTATAAACACAATAGGTATACCACTTATTTCTTCAGCTTTTTTTAATAGGGATATATTACTCATATTTAGAAAAGGACTTGAAAAAGCTTCAATACATCAGCACTAGTTTTGAAGAGCAGTGTATTTTTGAAGAATCTCCTCATTTATAATTTTACTGAATTTAGTGGCTCCATCTGAATTAAGGTGTGAAATATTTTTAAAATCACTATCACTAAACCTAGGGTCGTCTTGATAATTAAACCATTGCGTGTTATACTCAACGCTCAGCACTGATAGCAAACTATCCATGGTTCTCACCTTGCCTTTTTCCAAATATTTAGAAAGAATGCCTGTAATAGGTGGGACAAAAAACATTCCATGAATATGGCGACGCGTTAGTTCGTCCATAAGGCTTCTAATATCTGTAATATTGCTATATAGATTTTCCTGCTTTCCATATTTGTCATAACGTAATTCGGCTTCCTCGGCATCTGGGTCATTTATCAAATTATATTTTCCTTGTTTCGTTGCATATGCATATCCATTATCTGAATATCCGGCTACCAGATTAGTTTTAAATCCATGGAAAGCAAAATTTATAGCCTGCCCATTCCCATATTGAAGTATCTTACTATATCGGGTAAGGTCGTACCATTTTATTGTAGGATACTTTATATCCCAGTAATCAGCATAGAAATAATCGCGAAAATTTTCTGTTTGCCACCATAGGCTGTTATATGAAACAGCAATAAGAACAACTTTAAGTGATGGCATTTTATCAAGATACTTTAGAGCAATCCTTGTGTCATAATATATTGATTGCTGTACATTGGCTACATTATAGCCTTTCATTGAAAAATACTCGGGGTTCACCCCTCTTAAGCTGAATGAACCACCCAGCACTAATACTTCTATCTTAGGGGCCTGTGCTTCCAATTGGCTTCTCTTCAATTTATAGCTATTTTGTAGTTTCCCTAAGCCATATTCCCACAAAGCTATGAAGCCAACTACAGGAATAAGAAATATGACCAGTTTTATAATGAATTTTTTCATTTCAAAATTGGAAATAAATAAACTCTCTGTGGCCGTATACACCCATAACACCTATTACGAATAGTGCAATATAATAAAATGCCCACCTTACATAAGTAGGTTGCTTAAGAAATTTGCTAAAAAGAGAGTATTTGCTATCCAAAAACTGTGTCAATTCTAGAAACACTACTAATAAACCCGAAAAAACCAGATAAGCGTTGCTTACTCCCATATGTTGTAGATGCCTGAAGTGAAACAATTCAGGGATGCTTGAAAATACATGACTTGCAACATAAAAGGCATCAGAAATTTTACTGGCCCGGAAAAATATACATGCAAAACTTACCAGTGAGAATGTTGTTAGCATAGGAATTATATCATATCTTTCCATACCCAAAACCTTCATGATTCTATTCCTGGGTTTTTCGGTGATAAATCCGAATACTAAGTAGAACCCATGTAAAGCGCCCCAAATAACAAAGGTCCAACTTGCGCCATGCCAAAGGCCCCCAATCAGAAATACAATAAATAAGTTGAACGCATGCCGGGGAACAGATACCCGATTACCACCCAAAGGTATATACAAGTAATCTCTAAACCATGTCGATAAGGAAATATTCCATCGCCCCCAGAATTCTGAAAGTGATTTCGATTGAAATGGATTATTAAAATTTTGCATTAATGCAATACCCATAACCCTGGCTGCTCCTATAGCTATATCCGTATAACCAGAAAAATCACAATATATTTGATAAGTATAGAACCCTGTGGCAATAACTAGGCTTATCCCATTATAGTGTTGAGGATGTGAGTACACATTATCTACCAAAATTGAAAGTCGGTCGGCAATAACAGCTTTCTTAAAAAAACCCCATGCCATTAGTCTAAGTCCACTTGTAACTCTATTATAATCAAATGCGTGATTTTCTTTTAGCTGATGAATTAAATTTTGGGGCCTTTCAATTGGGCCTGCTACTAACTGTGGGTAAAACATAACATATAACGAATAAATTCCAAAATGTCTTTCTGCTTTCTGGTTCCCCCGATAAACTTCAATAGTGTAACTCATAGCCTGGAATGTATGAAATGACAGGCCTATAGGCAGCAGAATACTTATATATGGTAATGGGTCTTTCAAAGCAAATCCATGCAGCAGAAAGCTAAAATTATCATTCAGGAAATTATAATATTTAAAAATAGCCAATACACCCAGATTGGCAATAATACTGCACACTAAAAAGAGTTTCCGTTTTCGGCCTTGGGCATTTTGAATAAAAATCCCAGCAAAATAATCTACAAATATTGTGAACCCTAATATAAGAATATAAACAGGGACAAACGCCATGTAAAAATAGCAACTTGCTGCAAGCAGTAATATCCACCGGAAACGATGTGATAAAATAAAATACAGCGCTGTAACTACAACGAAAAAAACTGCAAACTGTATTGAATTAAATAGCATACTTATTTATTACATGAAACCCAAAAGACTACAAAATTATATTTTTATCTTTGCAAAATAGAAAATATGCCTACCAATTCACTATTAACGCTGTGATTTCCATTGATGTTATTGTTCCTTCTTATCGTTTACTAGGTGAGTATCTCATATCTATCGTACAAATGGATATTCCGGATGATACTCAGGTTAGATACCTGATCATAGGTGATAACCCCGAGGTGGAAACACCTGCCGGGCTTATTCCGTTAATCGATAACAAAAAAGTTATTCTTATGCGGAACAGCACAAATTTAGGAGTATGCAGAACAAGAAATGTGGGTATTGATAATTCTATAGCAGATTGGATATTTTTTATTGATGATGATGTAAAGCCTGCAAAAAATCTTTTATTTCAATATACCGAAACAATAAAGAGTAAACCCGATGAAATTGGTTTTTTCGGGAATGCCATATTTCCGCCTCCAATTAATAACTATACACGGGGCCTTGCTGTATCCGGAATACTCACTTTTTTTTCAATAGGAAAACAATTTGAGCATTTAAGATGGGCACCAACACTTAATGTAATGATCAAAAGAAGTGCCATTGGCGATACCCGTTTTAATATGGTTTTCGATAAATTTGGTGCCAGTGAGGAAATTGATTTCTTTCTTACCATTTATCGTTCCACCGGGAAGGAATTATGCGCTGTGAAGAATGCACCTGTTTTTCACGATTGGTGGTATGGTGGTAAAAGGAATTATTCCCGCTTTATCCGTTGGGCAGGCGGCTTCACCATACTTATCAATAACTTTCCGGAAAATACTTTTTATAATTTTCCGAACATGATAGAAAGCCTGTTGCTTGGAAGCTGTATAGTTATTCCCATTGCTATTTATTTACACTTACCATTATTGCTTATTTGTTTTCTTGCCGGTATATTTATTGGTGAATGTGGAGTTGAATTTCTGCGCCTATTACTATCCAGGGGGCTTAGAAAAAGCATATATGTAATTGGGGTAGTAAGAGTTAGAATGGCGTTGGATTATGGAAAACTTATAACGCAATTCAAATACCACAAGGTTATAGGCCACTTTGGCAAACGATTCGATCATTTTAGTAGTCGCAAACGAATAGCGATGGTAAGGCGCTGGGGCGCTTTAAAGTTTATGACATATATTCTAACTCCGGTCATATTATACATGTTACTTAACTATTTATTTCATTGAAAAAAGCACTTTCGATTTTTATTGCAGTGCTTACTATTGGTTATATTTGCAAGGAACAAAGCCTATAAAAAAGTGACTTATCCGAAAAAAGAGTTCATTACTATAAGCAGGAGATTGGAGTACGGCATCTATCAATTTCTTGACCACTTTTTGGGAAGAAAAAGGATCCCCGGCTTTATAAGGAACCGCCGAAAGGCTTTCTCTGCAAGCTTAATGAATGATTTAGTTAAGAGTGGACCAGGAAAGGCAATACCCGTTGAAAGGAGAAAAAATTTAAGTCTCGAAGAATTTAAGAACCATTATCGTAAGAAAGGAATTCCTGTGGTGATGGAAGGAGTTGCTGATAATTGGGATTGCGTAAAAAAATGGTCTTTGGAATACTTCAAAGAACTACATGGAGATGATGTGATCGCGATCACAAGCTATCAGTTAAAAAATTCGTATGAGACCATCACCCTTGGTGAACTAATAGATAATATTCATTCGGGCGGAGATAAATATTATCGGTTCTATCCCCTCTTATACCGGCATCCTGAACATATTAAAGATTTTGACTACAAGTGGCTTCTTGAGCGTAAAAATCCGCTTACATGGTTTGATTCGTGGCAAGTATTTATGGGTGGGAAAGACACTGTTACTCCTATTCACAGCGAAAGCCAATGCAATTTATATATACAAGCTGTTGGGATAAAAAAGTGGGTAATGTATCCGCCTTATTATACTATGGTGCTGGATCCCACTCCTGTACGGAATGTTTACCGCAATCCTGCATTAAAAGCGGAAAAGGCTCCATTCAATCCTTTTACTCCTGACTATACTACATATCCTGAGTATCAATATCTGGATAGGTATGAGGTGGAACTTAAGCCCGGTGACGTGTTATTTAATCCATGTTTTTCCTGGCATACTGTTAAAAATTTAACCGATTCTATAGGGGTAGGTTATCGCTGGGTTACCCCGCTCTATGCATTAAAAATATCTCCATTATACGCTTTTCTTGATCTATGCGCCACGCACCCTCCTGTGTGGAAAGCTTTCAAATTATATATTGAAGATACAAACCAGGTGCGCCTTGTAGAATCTGGAAATTTGGAAAAGTATTTAAAAGAAAAAGCGGAAAAGGAAGAACTGCAGAAAGCAAAACGGAATTCTACTTAAAGCGTTATGCAGGTAAATAAAAGCCATATATGGTATGCATCCAGCATGCGGCCCTACGCTAAGAATGAGCCTTGGTTTTATGACGCGAAAGATCAACCTGAGTTGGTCGCAATTGAGAATCATTGGCCGGACTTAAAAAACGAATTACACAATTTCATAAAAAATAAGGACGATAAGTTTCTTTCCACTAAAGCGCTTTATGATAAGATAGATATACATAATGGCTGGAGTGCACTTATCTTCAAGTTCTGGGGATTGAATATTTCCAATGAGTTTAAAAAAGAGTGCCCAAAAACAATGCAATATCTGAACAAGATACCGGGGCTTGTTTCCTTATCCTTTAGCAAACTCGCCCCAAAAGCTGCCCTGGCAGAGCATGTTGGCGATACTAATGCAATTCTGCGATGTCATTTGGGTATTGAAATACCGGCCCAATTACCGGACTGCGGAATAAAAGTAAACGGTGAAGAAAAAAATTGGGAAGAAGGTAAGTGGCTTATCTTTAATGATGCCTACCTGCATGGAACGTGGAATAATACCGATAATAGGCGCATCATATTAATTATAGATGTTATAAGACCGGAATTCATTCGTAAAAAAAATATTGTTTGTGCGTTTATACTTACAAGGCATGTGTCTTATCTATATCACAGAATAAAATTGGTAGAACGTATGCCGGCATTTATTAAAACCATGCTATTTGCTTTTTTTCTGGGTGCAATATACCTATTGAGACCGGTATATAATCTCTTTAAATAGCGTTCGGTTCAAATACCTTTTAATATCCTTTCAAATACTCTAGTTTGTCTTCCTATGCGAAGATTAGTCCGAGTGTAAAATATATTAAACCTATAACTTTTGAATTTCATTCTTGTGAAAAATTGCCAGGAATAATAAATGATCTTTGCTTTTAAAATTTGAATATTTATTCGCGTGGAGGTTTTATTATAACCTTCACTCATTATATAATTAAAGTTTTTGGAAGCAAAATCACCTGTGATCTTTTCTACAATACCTATATCTTCAGGAGGCATTCCTGTTTTCCATTTGCCAATATTGGAGGTATTAACAGGCTTCAATAAATTAGCATGAATTGCTTTGGCACTTCCTAAAAGTTCCTTTTGATTTCCAAGGTTTTCCAACCGGGACGGAAATGTATTTTGAATCATCTTATCCGTAAAGCTAATTTTCAGGAATCCACAAATTCCCTTCATGCATGCTTCCGGATCCTGAACCAGATCTTCATATAACACGGCATAGCATTTTTCAGGATATTTATTTCTGCTTTTGAGGAGTATGGTGTTGTACGAGAGCCATTTCATTGTAATAAACTTTACATTAGTTACGCTGAAGGCTTGCAAATGACTGTTCACATTATCCCTCGGGTCTCTTATCAAATGGATGAATTTAGCATCCGGAAATATTTTTAAAATAGTTTTGATAAAAAGCACATACATGGGATTCTTATCCGATATCCACAAAATATTTTCTTTGGTCCCGCGCATACAATAGTATACAACCTTACAAATGCAAGGATAATCGGCTTGGTCCTTAATAGAAAGAAGAATAGAGGTAAGTAAGTCTCTGTCCAGGTGCCATACCTTGCTGATCCATTGTTCAGCGTATAGCTGTTCAATAAAATCGAGTATATCCTTTTCCCTCCATTTTTTTATCTTTCCAAAACGCGGATAAAGTAAAACAATAAAGTCGTATTCCGGAGGTGCAACGATATTGGGGTTTCCACCTAAAAAAGTTTGGAGTAACGTGGTGCCGGAGCGCTCCTTACCCATGACGAACACCATTGGTATCTTCCTTATTTTATTAAGTTCCTCTAAGGTGATTCCCTTATTCATGCGGTAAAAATAAATATCCCCGATTTAAAAATTCCTCCAAACATACTGTTTGATCTTATAGTAAAGCCAACTATTGGCAAGTGCTGTATGATAAAGTGCCTTTATAGTTCTGTACTTTAAATCCATCATTAAAGAAACAGATTGTTTTTTCTGTTTCATTTCTACAGAACCTTTGGGCTTATATCCATACGTCGCTTCGCCAAATTTTCCTGCCACAGCTTCTATACTTGTAAGTTCCTCCGGGGAAAGTTTTTCCTCCCAATCATTTATATGCTTAGGGTTTATCGGCTTGAACACATTTTGATGCACCTTAAGAAACCCTTTATTGGTGTTACTATTGAAACTTGAATACATGCCCGACTGATGATTTTCCACCATATTCAAGTCATAAGGAAGATTTAAAAATGCACATATTTCTTCACTTCTCCCTGCCGGATTGGTCACCAGAGACTCATAGGTGAGTGTAAAATATTTCTCCGGTGATTGTTTTTTTGCTTCTTCAATAAGCATATTTACCTTCATCCAGCGATATGCAATATCGGTTCCCTTCTTAACAGTAAATACTCTTCTATGGCTTACCAGGTTTGCCCTGTAGTCGCGCACCAAATGAATATATTTTGCTTCCGGAAAAAGCATATTCAATTCGGGAAGGAAATAATAATACAGAGGATTTTTATCAAAAAACAAATGCGCCTCCTGTTTTTGTGGAGATGAAAGGCGGAATACTATTTTACATACTAACGGGAAGTTAAGCACATCTTTTGAAGCCATTAAAATGGATTGCAATTCCCTTTTATCAATACCCCAAAAATTTCGGAACAAGCCTTCGCGGAAAAGATCGCTGCATAAATTACTAATTACTTTTTCAGTCCACGTGCGTGTATTCCTATACCTGAAATAAAGCAATATGATAAAACGGGATTCAGGGGGTGCTATTATATTGGAATGGGCATTGAGCATCAATTGCAATAGGGTGGTACCCGAACGTTCCTTACCCAAAACAAAGTTCATAGGCATTGAACCTATTGTTTTTATTTCTTCGGGTGTAAATGATTTGCCCTGTTGCATACTTAATTAACAGGGCAAATATATTCATAAGTAGCCTCTTTTGGTTCAAATTAAGGTTTTTAGTAGTTTTGCTCTTATATGACCGGACAGGCAAAAGATAAAGTTCATTTTCCAAATCTTGATGGACTTAGGTTTTTAGGTTCCCTTTTCCTCATTGTTTTGCATATTGAAGGTCTAAAGATGCGCGACTCAAGAGAAGTAATTGGGTTTATCTATGGATTTAATAAATTAGGGGGACTTGCCGTTTCTTTATTTTTTGTATTAAGTGGCTTCCTTATAACCTATCTTCTTATAGATGAAAAAGAGAAGACTTCTACAATAAACCTTCGGAAATTTTATTTTAGGCGTATACTAAAAATATGGCCTCTTTATTTTTTAATAGGTATTATCGGGTTTCTCTTGCTCCCAAAACTTGCTTATTTTCATGGTATTTATTCCATTAACACAGGGATGCATTTTGGAATTAGTTTTTTACTATACTGTTTATTTATACCTCCTTTTTCGGGTTCTCTCTCAACAGGCCAAACCTGGTCTGTACGAGTAGAAGAGGCATTTTATTTCATTTGGCCCTTGCTATTACGTCGCAGCAAAAACTATCTTACAGTATTTATAGCAGTAGTAGTTTTTGTGGTAGTTCTGCGTAATGTAAGTTCATATTTTGTAATGAACTATAATCAGCATGTATTTATCATACTCTTTAATTTATTTGAATCATATAGAATAAGTTGTATGGCAATAGGAGGTATCGGAGCATACCTCTATTTAAAGGGCAATCAAAAAATACTTTCCATTATATATCGTAAAGATTTGCAATGGTTAGTTTATATTACAACGGCAATTCTATTAGTCTTTCAAATACATATTGGTTTCATACTTTATGAGGCTTACTCTGCCCTGTTTTCTTTCATCATACTTAACCTTGCAACTAATCCAAAATCAATCGTAAACCTTGACTATAAATGGATGAATTACTTGGGGAAAATATCTTATGGATTATATATGTATAACGCAATTATGCGCATATTTTGCTTTGAATTTGTAGAATACGTTTTTAATAAACAAATATCGGGTTGGCAAATGAATTTAGTGCTCTATTTCACTACTATTGGTTCTACTATACTTATCTCTATCCTCTCGTATGAATATTTTGAGAAGCCTTTCCTTCGGATAAAAAAGCGTTTTACGGTTATTAAAACAGAGGCTTAAAGCTATTTTACCGGAAAACAAGGGCGAAATTTGCAAATTCAACCCGCAATTTTGCTGCTATTTCCCCCTTGTTTTTTACCTTTGACAAAAATTAAGAAAAATGGAGACTTCTATTTTGAATGCGGACCAGATAAATAAAAAGATAACCCGCATTGCATATGAGATTTATGAAGAAAATGCCTCGGAAAAGGAAGTAGTGCTTGCAGGAACTGTTGAAGGTGGATATGAACTTGCCCAGAAGCTTGAATTAGTGCTAAAAAAAATATCTCCTCTTAAAATAACCCTTATGAAGGTAATGGTTAATAAAAACGCACTATCAGAAGAAGGCGGAGTAAAGCTGGATGGCAAAATTAAATTGGCCGGCAAAACGGTTATTTTAGTAGATGATGTTCTTAATACCGGGCAAATGCTTTCGTATTGCATGAAAACCATACTGCAGTTTCCGGTAAAATCATTGAGGATAGCGGTCATGGTAGACCGTAATCATACATTGTTTCCCATTAAATCCGATTATACAGGATTATCTATTGCAACTACTTTACAGGAGCACATAAAAGTAAATTTAAAAACCAAAGGAAAAGAATCTGTAATTCTTAAAGACTAAGTTTGATCTATGCAATTTATCGAGGTAACAGATAAGAAAACAATTAATGATTTCCATAACCTACTCTTTAAAATCTATGTGGGAGACCCGAACTGGGTTCCTCACTTAAAGCAAGAAGTAGAAGAGGTCTTTAACAGGAAAACAAATCCCTACTTTTCGCACAGTGAGGCGATACGATGGGTGTTGTATAATGATAAGAAAGAAGCCATAGGGCGCGTTGCTGCATTCATCAATAAAAAGACTGCTTATACCTTCGACCAGCCTACGGGCGGGATGGGTTTTTTTGAATGCATCAACGATAAGGATGCTGCATTCATGTTGTTTGATAAATGCAAAAACTGGCTTATTGAAAGAGGTATGAAAGCTATGGATGGCCCCATCAACTTTGGTGAAAAGGACCGCTACTGGGGCCTATTGTCAGAAGGTGGTGACAAGCCTGCCATTTATACCATGAACCATAATCCGGATTACTATAAAACGTTTTTTGAAGAATACGGCTTTACAAAATTCTATGAACAAATTGTTTATTACCGGAGTGCTGCAGATCCGCCAAGCCCCCGCCTAACTACACTGGCAGAGAGAGTTACCCGTAACAAGGAATACCGTTTCGAAAGAATAAAAAAGAGTGAAGCGGCCAAGTTTGCTGAAGATTTTCGGATCATTTATAATAAAGCATGGATAGCTGAAAGAACCGATCATGAAGAAATGACGAGCGCCCGTGCCCTGGAAATAATGAAAAAAATGAAACCCATTATTGATGAGGATACGTGTTGGTACGTATATCATAATGATAAACCGGTGGGTGTTTATATTTCAATTCCTGAACTGAATGAAATATTCAAACACGTAAAGGGAAATCTCAATTGGCTTGGGAAACTTAAAACCCTATGGTATATGAAAACAAAACCACCAAGAGCCACCATGGGAATTGTTTTTGGTATAATACCGGAATACCAGGGGAAGGGCTTGGAAGCAGGCATCTTCACTGAATTAGGTAAAATAATTCAGCCTAAAAAAACCTATGACCGCATCCTGATTAGCTGGATCGGCGATTTTAACGAAAAGATGATTCACTTGTTGATAGCCCTTTTGCAAGTGGTTCCCTATAAAAAATTTATAACTTACCGTAAAATATTCTGAGCCCGAAAGCATGGAAGAGATCTCAAAAATATACGACCCGAAAAAAAGCGAAGAAAAATGGT
>Ga0206833_1094_pt1 | contig 22514 bp, 19 predicted proteins | sample Alteio_BWOrgCont_32_FD_152891 | JGI IMG/M metagenome (GOLD analysis project Ga0206833, IMG submission 152891) | Enriched cells from forest soil in Barre Woods Harvard Forest LTER site, Petersham, Massachusetts, United States -... | ecosystem: Environmental > Terrestrial > Soil > Temperate forest >... | reverse complement strand
TTACTCTATTCATAGAGATTGTTTGGTTTTATACAGTTAATATGAAATGTTTCCCATTGCTTTTTGCAGATCTATCTTATTAGATAAAACCTGGAATAAAGCATTTAAATAACTTATTTCGGATGTCATTAAATTCGATTCGGCGGTAATTACATTCAGGTAAGGAACTATACCTTGTTTGTATTGCAGGTCAACCACAAAATAAACCCTTCTGGCCAGGTTTACATTTCTTTGCAGTAGCTGCAGATTGTAATAATTGCCTTTATAATTAGCTAATGCCGATGTGTATTCAACATTTATTGCAGCTTTAAGATCAGTTTCATTCCAATCCAATATCTGCTGCTGCAATCTGGCTTTCTTTACGTTATTTACGCGTGAAAAACCAGTAAAAATTGGAATACTGAACGATAATCCTACATATGAGTTAGGGTAAGAAGAGTTCAACAAATCGTTATAATTATTATTGGCGAAAGTTAGGTTATAGTCAAAAAAGGCCGATAAAGTAGGCAACCACTGATACTTATAATAATTTACAACTTGCGATTGTAAATCCTTATTGGTTTTTATTTCCTGGTATTCAATGCGTTTTTCATATTGAAGCTGTTCGGTTGTATCAATATGAATGCCATTCATCATTTCAAGCGTATCAAAAACAACATTAAACTGTTTATCGGGCGGGAAGCCCAGCAGCCTTTTCAAAACTGCATATTGAGGCACTACGTTTTCATTGGCCTGTTTTAGCTGTGCTTTTGAATTATTGAGGGTTATATCTGCCTGCTCGTAATCAGTTTCGTCAACAATACCACCTTTGTACTGGTGATAAGCATCTCTTAAACTACGGCCCAGTCTTGCTGTATCCTCTTTAAAAACGTTGATCTGCTCAAGCGTATTTAACAAAGTATAAAATGACTTACTCACCGACGAAACAAGGAAAATTTTGGTACTATCAGTAACCTGTTGAGCCTGTTTTACAAATAAAGGAGCGCTTTTATAAGCATATAACAAGCTGGGGTTAAATATAGCCTGACTAACGGTTACCCCCGGTACAAAACTGTTGGTAGCAGTTGTTCTGTTTGTTGTTGATGTGCTGCCAGTAGGGGTTGTAACACTGGCAGAATTATTTGACTGAATATTATGGATCAGATCCCCGGAAGCATTTGCCTGTGGTAACCATCCCGAAAGGGCAATTGCGTTAGATGTTTTAGCAACATCAACATTGATAAGCGAAATATTTAAATTAGGCTGATGCTGTAAAGCGTAATCAATACATTGTTTAAGTGTAAAGTATTGAGCTTTGCCCGTATCTTTTACAACTACCGGCAACAGCAGGCTATTTTTAGTGGTATCGGGTACTACTACAGGCGGGGTAACACTATTTGAGCCTGCACTTGCCGCAGCCTTATTTTGTGCGTGAGAAAAAAAAGGCAAACAAAACAAACAGGTAATAAGCAGGGAAGCACGCATAGTACTTGTATTATAATATATCTTCGCCATTTTAAAACAGTATGATTTGTATTTTTAATGTATGAATTTTCATAAATGAATATTATTATCTTAAATAACCTGATTACTTAAAGCTTTGGGTTAGTTTTTGATTTTGTAAAATTGGTAAAAACATAAGATGTTCAAGGTAACAATATTGTTAAATTGGTATTAACAGTCTTAATCGAGTGCTTTTGTTACTTTGTGCGAGTAAATAATATATAATCACAACAATTTATCAATTTGTGTTTCTCGACGCAATATAGCCTTCAATTTAACCTCAATTCAATTTAAAACCATGAATCAACATGGCACTATTTTAAGATTGATAATCAATGACATAGTAATAAACATTTAACAAAATTGTTTTAATATATTGCTTATGGTTGTATTATTTAACAGCGGGTTATAAATCCCTGTAACTATTCAGAAAAAGTCACTAACAACAATAATTGTAAAACTTTTGCTAATGGTTCAAAGGTGTTTGTTAATAATAAATTTTTTACGCATTCTGCAAAGGCCAATGGAAACACAAGTGATACCCGTCAGGATCATGAAACGATAAAGCTTTCCAGCCGTATCCTGTTATTTCGGGCTTCTTTATTTTTAAGCCTTTTTGAATAAGGTAAGCATATAAAGCATCTGTATCCGGGCAACCAAAATACAGCGTAACATCGCCATGCCAATCGGTTCTCAGTGAATCGGGCGACGAAGGCCGGTTAGGTTTTTCATATGCAGTATTCAGCATTAGTTCAATATCGTTAAACCGCAATAAAACCCAGTCCACATCATCCCCTTCTCCGGATGACATAGCAATCTCAAAACCCAATATATCCCGGTAAAACTTTAATGATGCAGGCATATCAAATACCTGAAACAAGGGTGCCATTCCTTCTATGTTGAACGGGTTGGCATTTTTTGATCCGGCCATAGTTGCAAGGTTAATTTATTAAAAATAAATAACTTATTTGGCAAACTCAATTTTTATAGTGGTAACCTGTTTAATGCAGCGGGCAGGCTTTTTTTCATCCTGAACAATTATCCTGAACGGGCCATCACCGGCAGCCAGCGGATTACCATCTACCTGCGTGGCCAGTATAATGGTTCTGTCGGTAAAATCTTTATCCAATTCGGCTAATGCAAAAAGCACCTGGTAACCGTCACTTGCCTCTACCTTAACATATTTGGTTAAATTTTCGCCTCTCAGATCTTTGCCTAAAGTAACCCCAGCCTTTTGCAATATGGTAGCCAGGATAACGCCTGAATAAGTATGATCTTTACCGTCCCTGTCTTTACGGCTAACAATTGTTTGCGGAAACAACTGCATATCTGCCAGTTTCAATTCAAGCGGCGTTGTTACCTCTCCACTAACCTTTACAGTTGCCTGTTTTTCTGCGGTTTGTGCATTGGCTGTTACAAACTGACATAATCCAGCAATACTGAGCAAAATTATAACAAGTAGTTTTTTCATTTCGATGTGTTTTTTGTTTTATTTAGAGTGGATGATAAATGCGGATCAGAAAAGCGCGGATCATTTATAAAAGTTGAGTCGGTAAGCATATTTAAAAAGGCTATGAGTTCTTTTTTCTCTTGCGGCCTTAAATTTAGGGATGTACCGCCCTTATCGTTTGATTCGCCCCTTATAAATGTGCTCAGCGAGGCCGATTCTTTAATATGATCGCTGTAATGGTCAACTACTTCATTCAGTGTTTTAAATCTGCCGTCGTGCATATATGGCGCTGTAAGTGCAATATTTCTTAAGGTTGGCGCTTTAAATCGGCCTCTATCGGCCGATAAGCCGGTCAACGCTTCAATACCGATATCTTTTGGAATACTATCAAGGCCGTTGTTATGAAACAGTTCCATATAATTTTTAACGCCGCCATGACAATGTGCACAATTACCACCGCGAATTCCCTTTTCAGGATCGGGGCCGTTCATAAATAAAGCTATTCCTTTCAATTCATCCTGCGTGGGTTTATAGGTATTTTTCAGATACCCATCATATTTGGAATTGCACGAGATCAATGTGCGTTCAAACTGGGCCAATGCTTTGGTAATCCTGTCGGGTGTTATGTTACCATCGCCAAAAACCAGCTTAAATAACGCTGGATATTCGTTTGTTTCAGAAAGTTTGCGAACCGAAATATCCAATGGCTGCCCCATTTCGTGCGGATTGGTTAAAGGAAAAACAGCTTGTTCTTCGAGGCTGGAGGCCCTGCCATCCCAAAAAAACTTCCGCGTCCACAGTAAATTAGTGAGCGACATGGAATTGCGTGAGGTTAAAACACTATCTACACCTTTGCTTAACACAGTTCCATCCGTAAATGCCTTTGCCTGCTGGTGGCAACTGGAGCACGAAATGGCATTGTTTGCCGATAATCGTTTTTCATAAAAAAGCATTCTGCCCAAATAAACCCCTTGCCTGGTAGTTTGATTATCGTTGGGAATGTTGATACGGTTGCCAAAATTTGCGGGGTATACAAATTGATAAGGCCCGGTTTCTATAGTTTTAAGCCAATAAGTCCAGCCAGAAAATATTACAATACTTAGCAAAAGTAATATAACTGCTGTTTTTGGATATAAAGGCCTCATTATATTTCTCAGAATATAACCCAAAGATCAATAAATTCTTTCTCTTAGCACACAGGCAAACATAAATTAAGCCTGGAATATCTCAGTATTAAATTTCTTTTCAACAACAACATTTGTGGCAATTAACCGTAACTAATCGGATACATTTGCATCTTAACGTCATAAATGAATAAACTACTACTCCCTATCTTATTTCTATTGGTCGGCTTTCAGGCATTTGCTCAGAAAAACTTTACAATAAGCGGCACAATTAAAGACAACGCCACAGGCGAACAACTCATCGGCGCATCGGTGCGGATAAAGGAACTACCTCAAATAGGCACAGCCACCAACAGCTATGGCTTTTACTCGTTAACCGCGCCAAAAGGAGAATATACCTTATTGATCAGTTACATTGGTTATGAAACAGTTGAAAAAAGTATCTCACTAAATAAAAACCTCGATCTTAATATCGCCATCGGCTCAAAAAGCGAACTGAAGGAAGTTATTATCAGTTCAAACAAACCTAATAATGATAACGTGGCCGCCCCACAAATGGGTGTCGAAAAGCTGAACATGAGCCAGATTAACAATGTGCCTGTACTTTTGGGCGAAAAGGATATTTTAAAAACCATATCCCTGCTGCCCGGCGTAAAAGCAGCCAGCGAAGGCAATACGGGCTTTTATGTTCGCGGAGGAGCATCAGACCAAAACCTTATCTTATTGGATGAAGCAACCGTTTACAACGCATCGCATCTGTTCGGTTTCTTTTCAACCTTTAATTCGGATGCGATAAAGGATGTGAGTTTATACAAAGGCGGCATGCCGGCTGAGTATGGCGGCAGACTTTCGTCTGTATTAGATGTAAAAATGAACGATGGCAATAACAAAGATTATACCGTTCAGGGTGGTTTAGGGCTCATTTCATCGCGCATTAAGGTAGAAGGACCCATAGTGGAGGACAAAGGTTCTTTTATGATCAGCGCCCGCAGAACCTATATCGACCTATTCCTGAAAGCATCATCAGATTCATCCATCAGGGGTAGTTCTTTATATTTCTACGACCTTAACGCCAAAGCTAACTATCACTTCGACGATAAAAATGCCGTTTATCTGTCGGGCTATTTTGGTAAAGACGTATTGGGTCTTAAAAACACTTTTGGCACCAACTGGGGCAACTCAACAGGTACCGTTAGGTTTAACCACCTGTTTAATAATCGTTTATTTTCGAACACGTCCCTTGTATTCAGTAATTATAACTACGCCATACAAGATTTTGAAAGCGATAATAACTTTAAAGCCACCTCACAAATTACAGACGTCAATTTCAAAGAAGATCTGCAATATTCTATCTCCAATAACCATACTTTAAAGTTTGGCTTAAATATTTTGCACCATACTATTGCTCCGGGCAATATTACTACTAATGCTACTTCCAGTTTTAATGACAAATCTATTGAGGAGCGCTATGGCTTTGAAAACGCCGCTTACGTTAGCGACGATTGGCGCGTAAACAGCAAGCTGACCTTTTTATACGGGGTAAGGCTGAGTGGTATGTTTTTATTGGGACCGGGTACCTTCAGTACTTATGATGAGGCAGGTAATACCATATCGTCCAAAACCTACACATCGGGCCAGTTGGTGAAGGATTATTTTAATTTGGAACCCCGGTTTTCTGCCAGCTATTTGCTAAATGAGGAAAGCTCCATTAAGGCTTCCTATAACCGGAATACACAAAATATACACCTGCTCAGCAATTCAACAAGCGCCACGCCTACCGATCTTTATGTGATGAGCAGCAACAATATTAAACCCGAAATAGCCGACCAGGTATCTACCGGATATTTCAGGAATTTCAGTGATAATATTTTTGAGTTCTCTGCCGAAATCTATTACAAATGGCTCCAAAATCAAATTGATTATAAGGATGGCGCCCAGCTTATTGCCAACCAGGACGTTGAGTCGCAATTAACTTATGGCACGGGCCGGGCTTACGGACTGGAGCTATTTATAAAGAAAAAATATGGCCGGTTTAATGGATGGATAGGTTATACGCTTTCGCGGACAGAACTAAAGTTTGCAGAAATTAATGACGGCAATTATTACCCGGCAAGGCAGGATCGCACGCATGACCTTTCAGTCGTAGGCATTTATCAGTTGACCAAACGATGGAATCTTTCGGCTACTTACATTTATGGAACCGGTAATGCAGTGACCTATCCTACCGGAAAATATGAAGTTGGCGGATTAACCACATTTTCGTATTCGCAACGCGATGGATACCGCCTGCCGCCAACGCAGAGGATGGACATTGGCGCTACGCTTGAGGGTAAAGAACATAAAAAGTACCATTCCAGCTGGACATTTGGCATTTACAATGTTTTTGCATACCGCAATCCTTATATCATTACTTTCCGCGACAGCAAAACAGTGCCTAACACAACTGAAGCAGTTGAAACCAGCATTTTTGCCACCAGGATACCATCTGTTACCTGGAATTTTAAATTTTAATTGCAGCAAACATGAAAACTATAAAACTTTATATAACATTCATCAGCCTTACCATTGTAGCTGCATCATGCACCAAAGTAATTGACCTTAAGTTGGGTAACGATAGCGGCAAACTGGTAATTGAAGGTAATATTACGCAGGTAACCGGGCCGCAGTATATTAAACTGAGCCAAAACGTACCGTTTACTAATACCAATACCTATCCGGCTGTTACGGGGGCAACCGTGTCTGTTACCGATAATGAAGGAAATACCTACCCTTTTATTGAATCGCCTGCGGGTACTTATTCTATAGGCGCTTTGGCAGGAGTTATTGGAAATACTTATACCATGACGGTTGCGACAAATGGAACAACCTATACTGCAAAATCTACCATGCCCGGATTTGTAAATTTAGATTCTGTGACCTCACGACCGGCTATTTTTAATAGTGGCAACAACCTGCGGCAAATAACGGTACATTTCCAGGATCCTGCGGGAATTGCAAATCAATACCGTTTTGTAATGTATGTTAACTCGGTGCAGGTTAAAAGTATTTTTGCTTTTAATGATCAATTTTCTGATGGCAGGTATTCAAATATTGATCTGATTGAAAATGATATCGATATCCATCCCGGCGACACGGTAAAGGTAGAGATGCAGTGCATTGACAAACCCATTTATACCTATTGGTTTACGCTGATGCAACAGGACCCGGATGGGCCGGGTGGTGGTGTAACACCATCCAATCCGCCTACCAATATTACTCCGGCATCATTAGGTTATTTCAGTGCACACACCACGCAAACACAAACTATAATAGTAAAGTAAATGACTAGCCGGCTATTTATCTCACAGATGAATAGTCGGCTATGCTGTTTTCTTTGGTAAATACTATTTGCCAAAGGTTATTTTTTCTGGCCCTAAAAGTTGCTGCGCTGGCACATAAGTAATATTTCCACATGCGGTAAAACTGCTGGTCATATTTTTTGCTTAACTCGGGCCAGTTGCTCTCAAAGTTTTGTAGCCAGGCCATTATAGTTAAGTAATAATGCCTGCCGAAGTTATGCCAGTCTTCAATTTTAAATTTATTGGATATGGCTTTGCAGATCTGCCCGGCAGATGGGATCATACTATTGGGAAAAATGTATTTATTGATCCATGCATCGGCATATTTTACCTGCTGGTTTCCGCCAATGGTATGCAATAAAAATAAGCCATCATCTTCCATTAAATCAAAAACGGCTTGCATGTAGCGGGCATAGTTTTTATAGCCCACATGCTCAAACATGCCTACTGAAACCACCCTGTCAAACTTTTCCTTAACGTCGCGATAATCCTGCACCCTGATGTCTACGGGCAAATCCCGGCAATTTTCAATAGCGAGCTTGGCCTGTTCCTGAGATATTGTTATCCCGGTAACCTGTACCTGGTGTTTTTCGGCAGCGTATTTGGCTAATCCACCCCATCCGCATCCAATATCAAGCAAACGCATTCCGGGCGAAAGTTTTAGCTTTCTGCAAATCAGGTCAAGTTTATGCTCCTGGGCTTCATCAAGTGTGTTGGCATTTCCCCAATAGGCGCAGGAGTACATCATCCATTTATCGAGCATCGATTTGTAGAGATCATTTCCGGCATCGTAATGGATCTTACCCACTTCTAATGATCTGTCTTTTGTTTGCAGATTGAGCAAAGTTGCCTTTACTATTTGCAAATAGGTGGTGACATTGCCTTTGATACGGTTTTCCAGATCGGCCCTGAAAGCCCTGAAGAAAAAATCCTCCAGCGCTTCACAATCCCACCAGCCTTCAATATAGGCTTCGCCCAGCCCTAATGATCCGCTGCGAAGGATACGCTGGTAAAAACCTTCATCGTGTATTTGCAGGTCATATGACTGCGTGCCGTTTATCGCTATCCCCGAACCATCAAGAATAGACTCAATAGTGCTTTTGTAAGAGTTTGCTTTCATGAGGATATCTGTTTTTAAATACCATCATTACAAAAATAAAAAACAGCAAACTGAATTTCAGCTATTTACCTGCCAAAACAATCATTTTATTGTAATCATTTATGCTTATACAGCTTACTTACCAGCATTACCCATAGCATATTCAATACCGCCCAGCAGGTGTTTTAAATAAAGCGGATCAACGTACGACTCATCGGTATGACCCAAAGCAGTATAAAAAGCCCTGCCACCGTCATAATTATGATACCAGCTCATTGGGTGATTATCGCCGTTGGCACCACCGGTATAGGTTTTTTCATCAATAGTGATCAGTACGTGAATATCGGGCGAAATCCATTTGAAGTTGTATAGCTCGTCAAACCGTTTCCATTCGGCCGGCAAATGCTTTGTAGCTATAAAATCACGATCAACCACATGAAAAACGGCTGTTTGCTGTGCCGGATGATTTTTAAAGTAAGCACCAACCAAGTTGCCATACCAAGGCCAATCGTACTCGGTATCGGTAGCAGCATGTACCCCTACAAAGCCGCCACCTGCACGGATATATTTTTCAAACTCCACCTGCTCCGCATCATTCAAAACATCGCCTGTGGTATTTAAAAATATCACAGCGGCGTACTGTTTTAAATTATCGTAAGTGAATTTACTGGCGTCAATAGTGGTATCCACATCAAAATTATTTTCGTGGCCCAGTTTTATAATAGCGGCAATACCTGCCGGGATAGAAGTATGATGAAAGCCAGCAGTTTTACTGAAGATAAGCACCTTTTGCTTGGCAAATAAACCCGAAGTAATCAGGCTAAATAGAATAACAAAGAATAGTTTATTTTTCATAATGATTATAATTTAAAAGAGCTGAAAGCCGAAAGACCAAAGCTTTTTTTATGTGGCGGTTAACTTCTTTGTAAGCTGTTCACTGCAAACTATCTACTGCTCACTGCGTCAAGCTCCTAGCTTTCCGCTTTAAGCTTGCTGCTTTAAGCTCTAACTCAAATTTCCTTTTTTAAGTTCATCTACCGCAAAATTAGCAGCCCTGGCGGTTAAAGCCATGTAAGTCAATGATGGATTTTGGCAGGCTGATGATACCATACAGGCGCCATCGGTAACAAACACATTTTTAGCATCCCAAACCTGGTTGTGTTCATTTAAAACCGATGTTTTAGGATCACGTCCCATACGTGCGGTGCCCATTTCGTGGATACCATCACCAACGTTATGGCCATGATCCCAGGAGGTAATGTGCTTCACTCCCGCAATCTCCAGCATTTCCCTGGCCTCTTTTACAATATCTACCCGCATCTTTTTCTCGTTATCCTTTATTTCCGCATCCATAGCCAATATCGGCAGTCCCCATTTATCTTTCCTTACCGGATCGAGAGTGATTTTGTTTTCGTGATAGGGCAGTAATTCGCCAAAGCCGCCAATGCCAATTGTCCACTGTCCCGGTTCTGTTAAAGCTTCTTTAAAAGCAGACCCGATATTTAACTCGGCCACATTGCGACTCCATCCATCACGGGCAGCGCCACCCTGGTAGCCAAAACCACGGATATAATCGCGCTTATCACCAAAAAGGTTGGCAAAGCGTACTACATAAACCCCATTGGGTCGCCGGCCGAAAGTATATTTATCCTCATAGCCTTCCATTATGCCCGAAGCACCCAGGTTATAGTGATGATCCATAATATTATGCCCTAATTCGCCGCTGCTGCTGCCTAAACCACCGGGCCAAATGTCCGTTGCTGAATTCATCAGCACCCAGGCACTGTTTAGCGTTGACGCATTTACGAAAACTATTTTAGTATGATATTCATACGTTTGATGTGTTTCGGCATCTACAATCTCCACACCGGTAGCCTTTTGGGTATCTTTATCGTAGATGATCTTTGTAACGATAGAAAACGGCCTTACCGTTAAATTGCCCGTAGCCACAGCGGCAGGTAAGGTTGATGACTGCGTACTGAAATACCCGCCAAACGGGCATCCTTCCCAACAACGATTGCGGAAATGACAAGCTGTTCTGCCCGGTATGGCTTCGGTTAAATTGGCACTGCGTCCAATAATCATATGGCGGTTATTGTTGTAGTGTTGTTTGATGCGGGCAGCTACATCCTTTTCTACAATGTTCAGGTCCATCGGCTTTAAAAAGTGTCCGTCCGGTAATTGGGGCAGCCCTTCTATCGAACCATTTACCCCGGCAAACTTCTCTACATGATCATACCATGGCGCCAGATCTTTATAACGTATCGGCCAGTCAATGGCCCAGCCGTCTTTTAAATTGGCTTCAAAATCAAAATCGCTCCAACGGTAACTTTGCCTGCCCCAAAGTATGGAACGACCGCCCAGCTGATAGGATCGCCACCAGTTAAACGGCTTAATTTCTGTATAAGGCGCATCCTGCTCATTTGCCCAGTAATCCATAATAGGCTCGGTAGCTCCCCAGCCACGTGAAATTACCGGACGAACTTTCCGTTGCTCCTGGGTAACACTTCCGCGGTGCTCAAACTCCCAGGGGTCTTTAGTCGCTGTCTTATAATCTTTCAAATGCTCAAAATTACGGCCGCGCTCTAACATAATGGTTTTAAGGCCACGTTCCGTTAGCTCTTTGGCTGCCCATCCCCCGCTTATGCCCGAGCCTATTACAATAGCATCATACGTATTATTGGCCTTAGCCTTACCGTTTATATTAACAGAATCTGCCGACATAATTTAACTGGTTAACGAAATTGAAGCACTTAAAGAGTGTATAATTGGTTACACAATATTATTCATTTAAACCAAAATATCAAGAGAATAATTGTTGGTAAAACATTTAACTATGAAATTGTTACTTGTTCTGCATGGCGTATAGTTAACTCACCCTGTCATTGCTTCGCTCGACATCCCTCTCTGTGACAAGTCACAAAGAGGGAAAAGAAATAATTAACTATTCTTTTTGCTCCCTCTTTTTTGCTTGCAAAAGAGAGGGAAGATCCAGCGCAGCGTAGATCAGGGTGAGTTAACTATTCCGTCATATTTTGTTAATTTGCACCACTTATGAGCATTACCACCTACGGTTTAAGCGATATAAAGAAAGAGGTTCAGCATTTGTCGGCTGTGCAGGTTGCTGAACTGTGCCTGCGCCTTGCCCGCTATAAAAAGGAAAACAAGGAGTTGCTGGCTTATCTGTTGTTTGAAGCTAATGATGAGCAGGCTTTTATAGAAAAGGTGAAAGCAGAGGTGGGTTTTATGTTTAGTCAGCTGCCGTCACAAAGCTATGCGGCTGCCAAAAGTATCCGGAAGATTTTAAGGCTGATAGGTAAATACACCAAATTTATGGCATCAAAGCAAGCAGAGATTGACCTGTTGGTAAATTTTTGCTATAATTACCTTCAGTATACCGACAGGAAATCAGGATACAAGCCATTAAGGCTTATTTTGACAAGGCAAGTACAAAAAGTACAGGGGTTGGTAAATAAATTACATGAGGACCTTCAGTTTGATTATCACCAGGATTACAATGCATTACTGGATGAGGCCGAGAAGAAATTCCCATGGTTTTATAAGAATGATTATCTGTTGTAACATTTGATAGAGCAGAACATCTAAACAATAAAAATTAACTGATAGTGGCAGACAAAGAAGCAGCTTTTAAGAAAATTTACGAAGCCAATTCAAAAAAGATCTATCACTTGTGCTATGGCTATACGGGGGACGATGATGCTGCGAGCGATCTGTTACAGGAAACTTTTTTAAAGGTTTGGCAAAATCTCGAAAAATTCAGGAATCAGGCAATGATATCTACCTGGATTTACAGGATTGCTGTTAATACCTGTTTAACTTATTTGCGGTCGGAAAAACGGCAGGCTAAAGAAGAGCTTACACCCTTTATTGCAGAAACAAAAAAAGAAGAATTTTCAGAAAAAAACGAGCAGGTTGCGCTGCTTTATAAATGTATATCGAAGTTGGAAGAGTCGGAAAGAATAATCATTACATTGGTGCTTGATGAGGTGCCATATCCCGAAATTGCAGAAGTTTCGGGGATATCGGAAGGAAATTTGCGGGTGAAAATATATCGTATAAAACAAAAATTAACAGAATTATACAACCACTATGAAAGAATTTGAGCACTTAATGTCGGTATGGCAGGGACAGCCAGCGGCCGACAAGCTTTCGGTGGATGATGTGCTGAAGCAGGTGAAAAAAGGCATCCGTGGCATAACTAACAAATTATACTGGGTTATTGTAGCTATGATAGCCCTTATTGCGTGCTCATTTATTGTCACGTTATTTTTTGCTTTCCGCTCCCCTGCTACAACGCTGGGTATATTAATTATACTGATTACCATGATCACTTATTTATCACTGGTTATCAGGCATTATCACATTTTAAACAAACACGATTTAACCCTTAACCCTACCGAATACCTGGACAGTCTTAAAGAATACCAGCGCAACCGCAGTAAGGTTATCGGCTGGTTTTATTATATTTTTATGCTGATGATAAGCACCGGGCTTGGCCTTTACTTTGTTGAAGTATTGGAAGATGCTCCGCTTTACTTTAAGCTGATCACTTACGGCTCCATCACTACATGGTTTTTGTTCATAACCTTTTATGTAAAACCGCGGATGTTTAAAAACGAACAGGAAAAGCTCAATTTAATGATCGACAGGCTCATTCGTCTACAGGAGCAATTTGACTAAAAAGATCATAATTATATTCATTGGTTAATATTTTAATTTTTTACGATCAAAATTCTTAATTTTTAAAAAACTTTTTTCAAATTAGGGGACAACCAAATATCCCGTTAACTAATGATTACTATCCGAAAGGTTCACATAACCGAAGCCGACACCCTGCTGGCATTCAGTAAACGAACATTCTACGAATCTTTTGCCCATTTAAACGATCCGGCTAATATGAGGGCATATTCTGATATAGCTTTTATGCCGCAACGTGTTCATGAGGAACTGAGTAATCCCAATTCTGAATTTTATTTCGCCTTGCTTGATGACGACCTTGTTGGCTACATCAAAATTAACTTTGCCGATGCCCAAAGCGACCTGAAAGATCAAAACGCCTTAGAGGTGGAGCGCATCTATGTGGCAGACGAGCACCAGGGCAAAAAAATAGGCAAGCTCTTATTAAACTTCGCCATAGATATTGCCCATAAAAAGCAGTTAAATTATATCTGGCTCGGTGTTTGGGAACACAACAAAAAAGCAATCGGCTTTTACGAACGTCACGGCTTTAAAGTCTTCGGCCAGCACGATTTTTATTTAGGGAGTGATAAGCAGATTGATTTACTACTGAAGAAGGAGCTAAACTAAGATTTATGGGATAAAAGGATTGTAAGATAATAGCTTCGGTTATGTGATCCTTTAATCGAGTCCATTCATCTTTCCATCTTAAAAATCATAGTTAAGACTGCTCTCACCCTCTCATAAACGGATTAAAATTCCTGGTTCCTATTTCCATCCCTGCTGCACGGCACACGGTTTTCTCACCAAATTTGAAGTTGATCTTGTCCATTGCCTGGTATAGCTTTATGCGCTCCTCGTTATCATCAAAAAGGTTTATCTGGTAGCTGCCGCTGCAAATATTGCTGAGCCTAACCCCTATCAGCCTGATGGGGCGGTGCTGGTTCCAGGCGCTTTTGAGCAGGTTTTTTACGCCGGGTATTAAAATATGCTCGGCTGCGGTGAGGCTTATCTTTTCCTGCTGGGTATGGGTTTCAAAATTGGCGTAACGCACCTTTATGGCCAGGCACGATGCTACTTTATTCTCCTTGCGCAGCTTGTAGGCCAGTTCCTCGGTCATGGATACCAGGATGGTTTCTATGGTGTTTTTATCGGCTATATTGGTATGAAAAGTATGCTCGGTGGAGATGGATTTGCGATCGCTGTGCGGGATGATCTCGCTATCGTCAATACCATTGGCCCTATCCCAGATAAACCTGCCCGCTTTGCCCAAAATAGCTTCCAGAAACCGGATATCGGCCTTTTGCAGGTCACCTATTTTTTCGATGCCATACTGGTAAAGCTTCTGGCTGGTGCTGTCACCCAGTCCGGGTATTTTATTAATGTTTAAGGGCGCTAAAAACTCCTTTTCGCTGCCATGCGGTATCAGCAGTTGTCCGTTGGGTTTGGCCTGATTGGTAGCCATCTTGGCCACTGTTTTGCCCGATGCCATCCCGAAGGAAATAGGCAAGCCCGTATCTTTAATAATCTTCTGCCTTAGTTCGGTGGCGTGCTGGTAAGCGTTATGGTAACGATCCATCCCCGTATAATCAATATAGAACTCATCTACCGAAGTTTTTTGGTACAGTGGCACCATGTTATGAATAATGTCCGTAACCTCGCGTGAGGCCTCGCCATAGCGCCCGTGACTGCCTCTTATCAATATAGCATGCGGGCACAACTGCAAAGCCTGCCGCGTAGGCATGGCCGAGTGTACGCCGAATGCACGCGCCTCGTAACTGCAGCTGGCCACCACGCCCCTATCTGCCGAGCCGCCAATAATAACCGCCTTGCCTATGAGCGAAGGATCAAACTTCCGCTCAACCGATACGAAAAACGAATCGAGATCAATATGTACAATATTACGCTGCAATGACATCGAACAAATATAAAAAATTAATCCAAATTACTAAAAAAATTAGCATTTTAGCGGACCAGTAATCACCCTGTAAAATGTTAAGCTACGCCGATTATTTGATGATTATACCGCTGCCCGATGATGTAAAAAATCAAATCGTGAGGTATAAACGCGCATCGGCTAACCTGATTGGCGATTTTGAAGGGATACACCGCACGCCCTATTTAATTATAACGCACCAGGTGCGCTGCAAGCCTTTCTTGGTACAGCCCGCAATTGATTTAATGGCCAAAAGAATAGGCACTATGCCCCCTATTGAATTACAGATAAACGGCTTCGGCCATTGCAGTCGCGGATACCACGCCAAAAGCATTTATGCCCAAATTGAAGTAAATGAAAAGGTCACTAACTGGTTCAAACTGTTAAACAAGCAAATAGGCTTAAAAATCACCAATGCCGTGCCTAATATCGCCCTGGCGCCAAACATCCCCCTAACCGCCTTTAATAAACTATGGCCCAACCTGGTTAACCGACCCCTTATTACCTCATTTACCGTAAACAGCCTCACCATACTACACTGCGATACCTTTACCGAATACTACGAATGGACGCTGTACAGGGAATTGACTTTTGGAAATACATTGATGGCGTTTTGAGCAGAAAGCAGAAAGCTGAAGGCAGTTGCTGATGCAGATGCTGCCGCAAGCGTCCCGCTTGTGGCCCGGTAGCAAGGCTATGCAGCATTGCGTTAATCAACAATTACCTTTACTTGTCCTTTTATTCCGCAATAGTCTCTGGCACTGCTGTGTAAATATTCATAGTCGTTATCTACAAAGCCAGCTTCAACGGGGTTATTGTGTGTATAGTCAATTTTCTGCTGAATTACAGGGGCACTCCACAGTTCTATCGGGTTATTATTTTGTTGCCAAAACTGATTTATTTTATTGTTTGAGTTGGCTACCGCAGCTTTCCTGAACGAATTTAACAGCCATTCCCGTCTGCTTTCCTGTGGATTTTCTGCAATTAATGCAATTAGCCTTTTTGACGTAAATGATTTGAAATCTCTTATCAATTCATCGGGTTTTTGAATATTAGATTTAAATACCAAATGGACGTGACTCGGCATAATGCACCATGCATAAACTTCCATGCCTTTGTTATCTACACAGTGGTTTAAATTTTCAACTATACAGTCGAAATAAATACGTCTTACAAATACATCTACCCAAAAAACAGTTGAAAAACTTATAAAGTATAAACCTTCGGGGTTATGGAATTTGTAATTGCGGCTCATTTTTTAAAAATACAAATTTTGTGTATTGGAAGTAAGTACACAATGCGGCCGATGTCCAAATGTTACCGCAAGCGTCCCGCTTGTGGCCCGGTGGCAAGACTCTGCAACATTTTGTAAATGACCTTTAAACATTTATAATACATAGCTGGATACTAAGCATGCGGCCACAAGCGGGACGCTTGCGGGAGCGGATCATTGCATAAAATATTTTCCGATTGGTCTAATAGTTCGTATAAAACGTAATGCATCCATTTTATCGATTGCGTTTATCAAAATGGCATTGCCCGATAACGCAGATAATCTTCGCCCCTGTTGGTGTTGTCATCAACGGGTACCGCAAAGCTTTTATGACGTGTAAGCCCCGTGCTGTTTGTTGGTGACAACACGCAACAAAGGCAAAGCTTTGGTCTTTTAGCTTTCTGCTTTTAGCTCCATTTTATCCACTAAAAAATTTCATATTTAATTGCAAATTACTAAAAATATTAGTAATTTAGTTTTAATAAATTTTAAAGCGATGACAGGCTACCAAGACTATTTAATTATACTTTCGCCACCAGAAGAAGTGAGCGAACAGGTAAAAAGGTTAAAATATAGCAGCTCGACTGTTATTGGTGAGTATGATGGTCTTTTCTCTAAAGCGCATATTACCGTTCAACCTTGGATGCGTAAAAAACCGGTTTGGGTAGGTCCGCTTATCCCCAAGCTGGAACGCGATTTGCAAAACCTGCCACCTATTGCCCTAACTATTGATGGCTTTGATTTTTTTGATCATCAGGATACGTTCACTATTTATGCCAAACTGGTTTCAACCCCGGCAACCAAAGCGTGGTTTAAAAGTTTGCGCAAATACTTCAATACGCCACCGTTCGAGCCGCATATCACCATAGCCCGTTCTATCGGCAAGGAGAACTTTAACAAGCTGTGGCCCCACTTTAAAAACAAGGAATGGAAACAGGATTTTAAGGTCGATAGGCTCACTATTTTGCGCCGGGATCACATCGGCTACAACAAAAGCTACAAAATTTACCAGGAAATGCCGTTTAACCCCCGTATCAGTTTTGATGATTTTACGCAATTGAAACTAAAAGCACCCCATTTGTTAATTAATAAGACTAGCACTCAGCAGTTTAGTCTTTTTTAACAATTTATTAACCAAAAACAAACCTTTTTCTATCTTTGCCCCGGGGTAAGTCTTTTACGGCCAGCTCCTCTTGAACTCCCCCAGGGTGGGAACACAGCAAGGGTAGAGAGTTGAGCGGCGCGATAAAAGTAGCTTACCCTTTTTTATTTTCTTTTTTTTCCATATCCGGAAAATAGCATTGCAGGTCAGTTCCCTCAGCACCTTTATCAAAAAGACCCAGCAAATCCTGTTTAGATAGCGACTGGATAAACGAGTTATCGGCCCGCACAATATCTTTAGCCAGGCTGTGCTTGGTTTCCTGCAAAACCATAATCTTCTCCTCAATCGTATCCGGACAAATGAGCCGCACGGCAACAATGTTATTATCCTGTCCTATACGGTGACAGCGGTCAATAGCCTGGTTCTCAACCGCAGGGTTCCACCAGGGGTCAACCAGGTAAACATAGTCAGCCTCGGTAAGGTTTAGCCCGGTCCCTCCTGCTTTCAAACTAATCAGAAAAACCCTCACCTCCTTATCGTTTTGAAACTCCTCAATAACCTGCTGCCGCTTACGGGTTTGCCCCGTTAAGTAGGTAAACCTTATTGCCTTCTTTTTCAGCTCGGCTCTGATCAAATCGAGCATGGTTACAAACTGCGAAAAGATAAGAATCTTGTGCCGGTGCATTTTGCCTTCAATTTCCTCCATCAGCATATCAATTTTAGCCGAAGAATCGCCGGGCATCTTTTCACCTTTAATCAACAAGGGCGAGTCGCATATTTGCCTTAGCCGGGTTAAGCCTTTTAACACGTTCATAGGGCTTTTCTTCAACTCTTCGCCGGTAGTTGCTGCAATATAATCCCTAAACTCCTTTTCGTAGGCATCGTAAATACTACGCTGCTCGGGCTTCATTTCGCAGTATAAAACCATCTCCGTTTTTTCGGGCAGATCCGTAGCCACATCCTGCTTGGTGCGGCGCAAAACAAACGGACTTATCTTTTGCTGTAACTCAGTGGCCCGCTTGCTGCTTTTAAACATATCAATCGGCATGGAATAAATCTGTTTAAAATAGGTTTTGCTTCCCAAAAGCCCAGGGCAGGCAAACGACAATTGCCCGTACAAATCAAAGGTGTTGTTTTCAAAAGGAGTGCCCGTCAGTACTATCTTGTTTCTTGATTTTAAAAGCCTTGTAGCTTTATATCGCTGCGATTCGGGGTTTTTGATCTGCTGCGACTCATCGAGAAATACGTAATTAAACTCGTAGTTCTTTAAAAACACAATATCCGCCAGCAAAGTACCGTACGAAGTAAGCACCACCTCGTATTGGCTAAAATAATCGGTATGTTTAATACGGTCGGCCCCATAAATAGTATGCACGCGTATGGATGGCGCAAACTTTTCAATTTCGTGCTGCCAGTTAAATATTAATGATGTGGGCACCACTATGAGATTTATATTATGACTCACCTTGGCGCGCTGCGAAAGAATAAATGCAATAACTTGTACTGTTTTACCAAGCCCCATATCATCGGCCAGGCAACCGCCGAAGTTAAAATCATCCAAAAAATTGAGCCAGCTGAGTCCCTGTTGCTGATAGGGACGCAATTCACCATGAAAATCATGAGATACCGCTATACTTTTTACCGATTCAAAGCCCGATAATTTTTGATGATAAACGGATATTTCTTCTTTAACGCGCTCATCAAGCATAGCATTCTCAAACAACCACTCTATAGTTGTAAAGTTAGATTTGGATACCTGTATGGCATCATCTTCGCCAATCTCGCCGGCATTAAAGTAGTCGGTAAACTTGTCTATCCATTCCTGCGGTAAAATACCGAGGGTGCCGTCATCCAACTGCACATATTTGGTTTTATTTTTAACCGCACGATATATCTGTTTAAGCGCAGCCTTTTTCCGGCCAAAACGCCCATCAACCACCACATTGAACCAATTAATACCGCTGAGCACCTTAATATTAATTTTAACCTTGTAGGGGTTTAGCTTATTACCTTCCAGTTCGTTAAAGCCAAGTATGGTGATATGTTGGTTTCGCCACTCTTCAAATACATTCAGGAACCATTCTTCATCCAGAAAATACTTTTTGTGCAGGTAGAAATAGTAAAGATCGTCCTGTAGCTGTTCCTCAAAATAGGCATGTTGTTTAACCAGCAGGGCAGTGAAATCATCTTCTTCAGCATCATTTCGGGCAACCAAAAATGACTTTCCTTTTTTATCTGCCGAATAGATTTGTTTTTTTGTGCGGATAGAAATCTCCACTTCGCCATATCGCATCACCGGGATAATCATTACATGGGCACCGAAATCTGAAAGATAAATGATCCGCTCTGTTTCTTTATTAAATCCTTCAGCCTCCAATTGTTTTGGCGTAGCAACGGGGATGTGCTTATAATCAATGCTTACTTTATCTTCCAGCGGAGAAAGCAATTGTTTTCTTAACTCCTCAAATTTAGAGGCGTGCACCAGCAGGTTATCGCTTTTACGGGTAAGCAATGCCATCACTTTTAATTGTTGCAGGTTTGCTGCCAGATACAGCCCGTCGCCGGTCCAAACAAAATAGGTAAACCTGATGGCCAGGTCCTTTAGCTCGTATATCCGCCTGGCGATGGAGATACTTCCCGAAAGCTCAAAAAACTGCTCTTTAGGGTTTACTGTCAGTTTGGGCTCGTCGGTTATTGATCCAACTTCAACCGGAAAAACAGAACTGGCCGTTATTTTTTCAGAAACCTCCGGATCATGAAAATAGAAATCATATCCCAGGGGATTGTTGATAACAGCTTTTAATGCGGTAATATCCGCATCAGCAGGCGTCTTGTTTAAATGATTTTGAAACTTATGTACTCCTGCAAAAAACTTTAATTGCTCAGCATCCTGAGTCTTCCACATCAAATCAAGCGGGGCAACGGCTTTTAAAGGATTCTTTATATTACCCTCTTTAGTGAGCTGGGCCTCATACAGATCGATATACAGATATTTGTAATACTTATGCTCCCTTATAACTACGCAAATAGATTGCTCTTCATTTACCATGGGTTCGGCATCGGGTACTATTACTGTGCGCAGGGCGTCGATACTTTCCTTATTAACAGCTAATAGCGATGGCAGCCGCGTGCGTATATCATTGCCATTTCTCGTGTTTTCTATTTGAAAAAAAGCATCCGGATCCGCCTCATTTTCCATCCCATAATCTACAGCAAACCTTCTTAATTTTATATCCCTGATTGGTTTATCAAAGAAAACACGATAATCATCCTTTTTTAAAACTGCCAATAACACAGCAGCCTGGTGAGCACATAATTTATGGGGAGCCGCCGCGCATTCGCAGCCAACAATCAACCGGTTATTTTCTTGCAGTAAGGTTACATCCGAAAAGGTAAGCTTTACATCCTTATTGTTAAATGAGCCTTTATTAATACTTAAAGCTGTTGCGAAAATATAGCGGGTATCCAGCTGATCCGGATTAAAATTGATGGAACTATGTCTTGAAATCTCCGTTTCCGTTAAATTTTGAAGGGTGACGCCTTCCAGTACGAATAAACGATGCGCTGTTTTGTTTTCCGACATATTAGAACATCAAATATGAGAAGAATTATAACGTTTATCAGAAGAATTATAACGTTCTGTACTTTAAATTCTGCCGAAGATCAGCCTTTCTTCGTATTTTTGCTTTATGCTTGATATTTTAATAATAGGCGGCGGCCCTATTGGTATTGCCTGCGCATTGGAAGCACAAAAGGCTGGTTTAACTTATTTAATTGTTGAAAAAGGCTGCCTGGTAAACTCCCTGTACAACTACCCATCTACCATGACTTTCTTCTCTACCTCCGAGAAGCTGGAGATTGGCGGAGTACCATTTGTTACCATCAGCAATAAGCCGACACGGTCAGAAGCGCTGGAGTATTATCGCCGGGTGGCAACATCTAACAATATGCCTATCAACTTATTTGAGGAAGTTACCGCTGTAAAAAAGGATGGCGATGTGTTTACTATAACCACAGCTAAAACAAGTTACCAGGCGAGAAAAGTGATTTTGTCGACCGGGTTTTATGACATCCCTGTTAAGCTGGATATCCCCGGCGAAGAGCTGCCCAAGGTGAAGCATTATTATAAAGACCCGCATTATTACGCCATGCAAAAGGTGGTGGTAGTAGGCTCCAGCAACTCGGCAATTGACGTAGCGCTGGAAACTTACCGCAAAGGAGCCGAAGTTACTTTGGTAATACGGGGCGATGAAGTGAGCAACCGAGTTAAATACTGGGTACGGCCCGATATTATCAATCGCATAAAAGAAGGCAGCATAAAAGCTTATTTCAATTCGCATTTAAAGGCCATCAGAGAGCAGGATGTGGACATTGAAACCCCTGATGGCTTAGTTACTATTCAGAACGATTTTGTGATGGCGATGACGGGCTATCAGCCTAATTTTAGCTTCCTGAAAAGGCTGGGCATCATATTATCTGATGATAAATATATTCCTCAGTATGACCCCGATACAATGGAAACCAATTTACAGGGACTATACCTTGCCGGCGTAGTTTGCGGCGGACTGGACACCCATTTATGGTTCATCGAAAACTCCAGAGTACATGCAGAAATGATAATTGAAGATATTTTGAGGAAGAGAGATTAGTGGTTAGAGATTAGAGGTTAGAGATTAGGCGGATTTTGCGAAGCCATCCAACTAACTAACCTCTAATTAACAAATCACTAATCTCTAACAACAAATCTCACCTTAATAACATAATTAACTTTTTTCTTGCATAAGTAAAAATTAATGCAATAATTTGCACCCAAATTAAAAAATAACAAAAGCACCACTAAAAATGAAACAACAAAGCTTAAACAAGCCCTCAATAAGAGCAATATTTGCTCCTGTTGCCGCTGCTTTGATTTCAACAGTTTTTGTATTTTCTCCGTCACGACGAAGGCCGTATATGCCCCGGGTTTGATTTATTCTCCCTGATTACAGACCCACCCGGAGTTTTTTTTAAAC
>Ga0206833_1093_pt1 | contig 22525 bp, 17 predicted proteins | sample Alteio_BWOrgCont_32_FD_152891 | JGI IMG/M metagenome (GOLD analysis project Ga0206833, IMG submission 152891) | Enriched cells from forest soil in Barre Woods Harvard Forest LTER site, Petersham, Massachusetts, United States -... | ecosystem: Environmental > Terrestrial > Soil > Temperate forest >... | reverse complement strand
AAAATTAATAGGGGGCAGCACTATATCGCAGCAAACGGCTAAAAACGTTTTCTTGTGGCCGGGTAGGTCAATTATCCGCAAGGGGTTTGAGGCCTGGTTTACCTTGCTAATGGAGGTTTTTTGGGGTAAAAAGCGTATAATGGAAGTGTACCTGAATGTAATAGAAATGGGCGATGGCGTTTACGGCGCCGAGTCGGCTGCGCAAACGTATTTTCATAAACCGGCCTCGCAGTTAAATAATCATGAAGCTGCTGCTATTGCTTCTATATTTCCGAGTCCGCTGAAATGGTCGGCTACCAACCCGAGTGCTTATGTAAGGCACAGGCAATACCTCATTATGCGGAATATGCGGAGGCTTGGTCCGCTGGCATTTTAGGCTGAGTGTTCACGGTGTTCGAGGTGTTCATGTGCTCATTTATGAACACCCGTAAAAGATACTTAAGTTTACAAAAATCTACCAAAGATGGAAATAGGGATTGATAGCTTTGCTTCGGCAATGATTAATGAGGATGAGGCTCAAACAATAAGCAAAGCCGATGCTATAGCGCAGCTGCTGGAACGCATTAAACATGCCGACGAATGTGGGCTGGATGTTTTTGGGATAGGCGAACATCACCGCAAGGAATTTTTAGATTCGGCACCCACCATGATCCTTGCTGCTGCTGCTGCAATTACCAAACGGATTATATTAACCAGTGCTGTTACCGTTTTAAGCGCAGCCGATCCGGTGCGGGTTTTTCAAAGTTTTGCTACATTGGATTTGATCAGTAACGGTCGTGCTGAAATGGTAGTCGGGCGCGGTTCATTTACCGAAGCCTTCCCATTGTTTGGTTTAAACCTGCAGGATTACGATGAGCTTTTTGCCGAAAAACTGGAGCTTTTATTAAATATTCGCGATAATGAAGTGGTGAACTGGAGCGGTAAATTTCGGCCAGCTTTAAGAAATCAGTCTATTTATCCGCGCCCGCTGCAAGATCCGTTTCCGGTATGGCTGGGTGTGGGTGGTACGCCCGAGTCGTTTGTACGCGCCGGGGTACTGGGTTTACCGTTGATGGTGGCTGTAATTGGCGGAGAAACGCACCGTTTCCGCCCATTGGTTGATTTGTACCGTGAAGCCGGACGCAGAGCAGGTCATTCGCTCGAAAAACTAAAGGTAGGGCTGCATTCCCTGGGTTATGTGGCCGATTCCACGGAGCAAGCCATGGATGAATACTACCCTGGCTATGCCGAAACGTTTACCCGCATAGGCAGGGAGCGCGGCTGGCCGCCGGTAACCAGGCCACAATTTAATGCCCAAACCGGCCCAGCAGGAGCCCTGCTGGTTGGTGGTCCCGAAGAAATTGCCGAAAAGATTATCAGACACAGTGAGGCCTTGGGTGGTATATCCCGGTTAACTTTCCAGATGGATAATGCAGATATTCCACATGAAAAGTTATTGCATGCCATTGAACTGATTGGGAAAAAGGTGGCGCCGATAGTTAACGGGGGGTAAAAGGTTTATTTCGCTATAGGTATCAAACCGCGGCACCGCACAACTAAATCAATAAGACGACTCCATCGGAGTCAAATCTCGGTTGACAAAAAAATAATAAAAATTTCGTGCCATCGGTACGAAACCTATACGTGGGCATGTGGCGTACCTGCGGCACGCTAAAATCTTTTATAACAATCGTTTTCTACCGATATTTTGCACCTCCGGTGCATTCTGGTCTTTTTAAGCATTAAATCGGCCTATTTATACTTCCAATTCCTTGATTTCCCTTCTATCATCCATTCAATGGCTGTTTGCATACGTTTAAGGCGGGTAACATCCGTCTTGGCCTCAACTATCCATTCCACATATTCGCGCTTGTGCGATGGACTGAAGCTTTCGAAAGTTAACTTGGCATTTGGATGATCGGCCAGAAAATCCAAAAAATAATCCGGGGTTTCTATCGTCGCTTTCTTTTCGGCGGGCGCTTTTTTGGCGGGTACTTTTACTTCGTTTTCATTCAGGGCAATTGCCTGCAATATAAAATCTACTAAAATTTCTTTTGAAGGTAAGTCGGCAATAGTGGTCAGTTGGCCAAGGCTGCCTGCAGAAGTATCGCCCGTCATTAATGAATGGCTGGGATCATTAAGCAGCGATACCTTCCAAAAACCGAATGAGCAATGTTGTTTAAAGGCAGCCATATTACACAGCACTCCCTTATATTCAAAAAAGGGGAACCCCCATTTTATGTTTTCGGTAATTTGCGGCGATGTTTCATGAACCAATGTCCTGATGTATTCTAAAATAGGTTTTGCAAAGGGAGCTGCTTTGGCAATATAAGCATCTACCCGGCTATCATATTGTTCCATAACCTAAAGATAAATACAAAAAGTAATTAGTGGTTAGTTAATTGGAGATTAGGGAAATAATTGCACCCGTTCTGAAAATCTTAATTGGTAACCAAATTGCCAAACAGTTGTATATGCCAGCTCTCTTTAAACGGTACTTCCCATTTGGTTTGCAGTTCGGCCAGGTTTTGTACCAGATTGTTAAATACAATGGTTTCTGCATTGATTTTACCATCTTTTAGCAACGCTTCAAAATCGTTCCTTCCGGTAGAAAGTATTTGGTCGCCCTCGCGGTAAGCAAGGTTAAAACGATCAAACAAATTGATGTTAAACTGATCCTGCAATTGTTTCATAAAATTAACCGATTTATCGATAGAGCAGCCACTGGCACCAGCCTGATTTTCATCGACCACTAAAATTAAAAAGCGGTTGTATCTGATTTCTGCTTTAGCTTTTAGCTGGTTGTTGTGTGCAGTCCAGCCAATAGTAAAGTTATCCAGCAATACTTTTATTTGAAGTACTTCGTTATCAGTAAGTTTTTTGTCTGATTGGTATATCCAAACGCGTGAATTTTCTGAAAATTGCATTTGCAAAGCTATACATTTTATTATTTTCGGCGTTTAATTTTGTTGTCATGTTAACATCAATTCTTCCGGCGGTTAAAAAGGTGCTTATTGCATCCTTAATGGTTTTAACAGTAGCCGTTAATTATTGCTTTAAATATAATTTTACTGAGCAGGACTGGCTTTTATGGGCCAATAAATGCCTTGCCCAATCGTACGATCCATCGACCGATACCAAACTAAAAAAGTGGGAATTGCTGATTACACCCGAGTCGTTTTTACGTTTGCGTAAAACATATGCTAAAGGGAAACAGGAATATTATTCCTTTAGCTTACATAAACTGAATGGTGTTGATTATGTAGGTAATACCAATACAGGCACCCTGGAACTAAAAACGGTAGCCGACGACATCATCGTTCAAACCCGTAACGACCGCAAAGGCGATGTGGACTCTATGACCACCGAGCTAAATATCCCCCTGAAAAATATGCCTGCCGAACGTTTGGACAGTTTGCAGGAAGCTTTAAATTATTTAAAGGATAAGGGGTTGTAAAAGGTTCTTGAAGAGCGAGTGGAAATGCCTTCGCCCATGCTTCGGGGTGCTTAAGCATAAAACTTCTATTCACCTTACTGTTATACCGAACTTGTTTCGGCACCCCATAGGACAAGCGGATTGCCTGGTGTATACTTTGTAAATGGGGTGCTGAAACAAGTTCAGCACGACCTGCTTTTTGTTATTTTGTCTTCAGAGCCCCAGCTCCATTTGCTTAAAATGTAATTTTCTTACCGTTAAAATACGTTAATAATACCGTTTTTTTACGGTATTATTAACCAAGCTGTGCGCGTAAATTTACATTGTTAACTTACTAAATCCTAAGCCTTATCGCAGTTAATCAATTATAAAAATCGGCACTTTTGTGTGAAAAATATTTTTTAATTTTAACTAACAGGAAACTTTTGTGAAGCGCCTGACCGTTAACCTAAACCTTTTCAGATTATTGCTCCTTAATAATACACCTAAACCTAAACCATATGAGTACAGAAACAGAAAAACAGCCCAACCCGGGTGCTCCCGTCAATCAGCCTAAACGATGGACCCGCGATTACATATTTGATGTATTAAAAGAACTGGGCATCCATTATATTTTTGGTGTGCCGGGTACCAACGAAATTCCGATTATTGACGGTACCTCGTACCCCGAAAATGGTGTACATTATGTAGAGTGCCTGCACGAAAATATAGCCATAGGCGCTGCCATGGGATCGGCTCGGATGACGGGTAAACCGGGCATTTTAGTGGTACACGTTACGCCGGGCATTGCGCACAGCATTGGCAATTTGTTTAATGCTTATCGTTCGCAAACGCCATTAATTATACTTTGCTGCCAGCAGCAAAATGAACTGGTAACCCAGGAGCCGCTACTGGCATCAAACTTAGTTGATCTGGCCCGCCAATACACCAAATGGGCGCACGAAATAAGAACACCGGCAGAAGTGCCGCTGGTATTGCAGCGTGCGTTTAAAGAGGCAATGGCACCACCCAATGGCCCGGTATTTATTTCGATACCCTGGGAGTTTATGATGGTTAGGATTGATGATGAGGCCCACATGAAAGGGATCACCAAAATATCATCGCACTTTACCGGCGATCCGGCGGCTATTGAGCAATCGGCAAAGCTGCTGGCAGAGGCAAAAAATCCTATAATTGTGGCGGGCGATGCGGCAGGTTATGCCGATGCATGGCCCGAGCTACAGGAACTGGCCAGCCTTATTGGTGCACCTGTTTTATTGCAAACGTTTAGCAGCGTGGCTAATTTCCCTAATAATGATATCCACTGGCAGGGTGAGTTACCGGGTAGCCAGGCGGCTATTCAACAAGTATTTAAAGATCACGATGTAGCCTTTTTAGTAGGCTTTGGTGCGCAGGCGCAGCTGGCTGTTTTTAAATATTCGGACGGACCGCTTATTCCTGATCATGTAAGGCAAGTTTATCTTACCAATAACACCTGGGATATAGGCAAGAATTTTTATGGTGAATCGGCCGTGTTGGGCGATATTAAGGCTACGCTGCCATTAATGAACCAATATATCAGCAAACATGTGCCTGCAGGGGCAGCAGCCCGCAACAAGCATTTGGAAGTATTGGCCGGGCAGCGCAAGGTACAATGGGCAAAATATAAAGCCACCGCTTTAAAGCAACCCGAAATTTGGGCCGTATTGATTGCCGATGCCCTGCGCGAAGTGATACTGGAACGAAAGTTGGAAAAACAATTTGTTTATGTGCATGAGGCGGTATCAGACGGCGCTCCCTTTCAATATCTTTTACCGTTTGGCACTGATGGGGCAAAGCCTATCAGCTATTATTGTGTGGCAGGTGGCTCGCTGGGCTGGTCGATGCCGGCATCTATCGGCATAAAACTGGAGCCGGAGGGTTCGCAGGGTATTAAAACCAAACTGGTGGTCAATGCCGTTGGCGATGGGTCGTCACTTTTTTATCCGCAAACTTACTGGACGGCAGCACACGAAAGTCTGGGAATCTTGTATATCATCACCAATAACCGCGAGTACCATACCCTGCAACTGGGTTTGCAACAGGTCATTGCAGCATATGGCAACGCCCCGGGCTATGAGTGGATACCTAAAACAACCGACCCGGAATATTTGCGCATTAACCGGCCCAAGTTTGATTTTGTAACACTGGCCAAGGCTTTCGGCGGCGAAGCCGGAGAAGTGGTTGAAAAACCTGCCGATGTTAAAGATGCCATTGCCCGCGGGGTTGACTATGTAACATCGAGCAATAAATCATACATATTAGATATGCGTACCGCGCAGGATACGCCGCCGCCAGCCAATGCGCAGGAAGTCCGCGATTTGCTGTACAGATACTACATTGACCAGCCGGCGCTTGATTTTTTCCATAAACATGCAGAAGCTAATTTACTAAAAGCGTCATCAGGAACGGCTGTTCCTGCAAATGTTCCGTCAATATTTTAATTAACCTAAACCAAAACGGTGCCTTCGTTTAAAAAGGCTTTATATGAAAAATGAAACTATTGATATTGCTATTGTTGGTGGCGGCGTTTCGGGTGTGTACAGCGCCTGGAAGCTTAAACAGAAATATCCAACAAAAAAAATTGTAGTATTTGAAGGCTGGGATCATATTGGCGGCAGGCTGCTTTCGGTAAAGGCGCCCCATATTCCGGATATGGTGGCCGAACTTGGCGGCATGCGCATACTGGAAAACGCACAGCCATTAATTGTGGCGCTGATAAAAGAACTCAATAAGCAACTGCCAAAAGATAACCAGATAGAGCTTTACGATTTCCCGGTTGATGAGCCGCAAAACATAGCTTATTTACGTGGCGTTTACCTGCGGCTTTCTGATTTTGCCACCGAGCCTAATAAAGTGCCTTATAACCTTACTTTTTTAGAAAAAGGCGGTTCGCCGGGTGGTATTATTGTAAATGCTATTGAGCAGATAGTGCCCGGAATAACCAACCCTAAATTGACCGAAGACGAGCGCCGCTTAATGGCCCAAAATGCAAGCTTTGCAGGTGAGCCATTATACAAACAAGGCTTTTGGAATGTATTGTACCGTGTAATAAGTGGCGAAGCGTACCAGTTTGGTATTGATGCGGGCGGTTACAATTCAACCTTATCCAATTGGAATGCAGCAGATGCCATTCCGTGGTTCCTTACGGATTTTGGTATTGTGCCGGAATATAAAGGCTTTAAAAATGGCTTTCAGCAGGTACCTAAGTCACTGGCAGATTTCTTTGTTCAAATGGGAGGCGAAGTACGTATCAATACCAAGCTGGATGGTTTTGTGGTGGTTGATAATAAATTTCATCTATCCATAAAAGGAGAAATCGTTATTGCCGATTCTTTGGTACTGGCAATGCCGCGTCGTTCGCTTAATCTGCTGGCGCCAACTTGTCCGCCATTGCAGCAAATTCAAACATTGATTGATAGTGTTACCCCGCGCCCGCTGTTTAAATTATTTACCACTTACAATACGCCGTGGTGGCTGGCAGCCGGTTATACCGATGCCAAAACCGGAACCTTCGTGCCTGTTGAAGCCGGCCGCAGCGTTACCGACCTGCCCGTAAGGCAAACTTATTACTGGCCAAAAGACAACGGACAGCCCGCAACAAGTGGCGAAGCCATGCTGCTGGCCAGCTATGACGATGGCAATAACATTGGCTTTTGGGATGGACTACGCCCGCAACGTACACAAGCCTGGAAACAGGGCCTTGCGCATCCAAAAATTGACAATGCTTTTTTGGGCGATGCCAAAGAAAACAAGGAAGACCTGGATTGGTATGAATATACCGCCCCGGTGAAAATGGTAACCGAAGTAGCCCGCCAGCTGCAACTGATGCACGGATTGAGCCATACGCCAATTGTAAATAATGCTGCATTTCGTGATTGGGGCGAAGATCCGTTTGGCGGCGGCTGGAACAGCTGGAACATCGGCGTTAAAAGCTGGGAAGTAAAAGAAAATATTACCCATCCTATTAAGGACTTACAGCTTTATATCTGTGGCGAGGCTTATTCTGATGCCCAGGGATGGGTTGAAGGCGCCCTGCAAACTGCCGACATTATGCTAAGCAAATTCAAATAAAAACAATCATTCGAAATATAAAGATGGAAAAAGTAACACTCAACTCCACACAAACCAACCGTTTTGGCGGATCGCCGCAGGAAACGGCGTCCATTTTTGGCCCGCTTACCAATCTTATTGGCACCTGGGTAGGCACAAAAGGCTGGAACCTGGTTGCGGTACCAAACCAAAACGGCGGATTTACCCTTTTGGTAGCTCCTTATACCGAAACATTGACCATTACACCTCTGAGTACACCTACGCCCAACCGTGGTGAAAAAATTATACAGCAGGTACCTACGCTGATGTATCACTTAAGCATCCACAACAGCCAAACCGGCAGTTTAATGCATGCTGAAAACGGCACATGGCTGCTAGTGCCCGAGTGCCCCAGCGATTTTTCAATTGCCCGACTTGCCTCTATCCCTCACGGCGATTCGCTATTGGCATTGGGAACCACTTCGGTGACCAACGGACCGCCGGTGATCCCGGAAATTGATACTTTGCCAATATCGGGACCGGATACACCTGATGGTTATACCGAAGTTTATATTGAGCAGGGGCCTCCGGGTTTCTACAAAAGAAACCCAAACATTGTGTTAATTGAAGATATTAAGGGGCAGGAGATTATAAGTACCACTAACCTGTTTGTGAGTACAGCTAACCAGGGCGGTATCAATAACATACCTTTTGTTACGCAAAATGCCAATACCACCAGGTTTGAGGCTAACTTTTGGATAGAAACGGTGCTGAATCCTCAAACAAATGATACCTATTTACAATTGCAATATTCGCAGACCAGTATATTGGAGTTTTTGCCACAGTTTGGCAACCCGAGCCAGTTAATACAATGGCCGCATGTGAATATCAATACCATGGTTAAACAATAGGGGTACATATTTTTTAACAAAAAAGGGTGTCGCTTCAGTTGAAGGACACCCTTTTTCAGTTTCAGTTTTATGCCCCTGTTGGTGTTGTCACTATGAGTGTTCGGGAAATTAAAAAGGGGGGTCATGGGTAAGCGCATAGTGGACTCACCCCGACGAGGCTCCGCCCGTCGACCCTCTCTACTTCGTAAAGAGGGTTGGGGGGAATTTATTTTTTTAAAAACTCCCTCTTTTCGCACAACGAAGAGAGGGAGGTCGAGCGTAGCAATGACAGGGTGAGTCAATACGCCAGTGCCTTAACGCCTATGCGAAAAAAGGCACCCCACTTTTTTTAATCTTCCGAACACCAAGAAAAGCAGAGTGCTTATAGTCCGTTAGCTCTTACGGTAATTTCGGCAATATCAAGCACCTGTATTTCCTGCTCCTTGTCCTCGTGTTTTACACCATCGCGTAGCATCGTCATACAAAAAGGGCAAGCGGCGGCGACAAGGGTGGCTTTAGACTCCAATATATCGGCCATGCGCTCGGCATTAATTTCTTTGGTGCCTTTTTCGGGTTCTTTAAACATTTGCGCACCGCCGGCACCGCAGCATAGACCATTCGATTTGCAGCGTTTCAGTTCTACCAGCTCGGCATCCAATATTTCGAGCGCCGCGCGCGGCGCTTCATAAACGTTGTTACCGCGACCAAGGTAGCAAGGATCATGATAAGTTATCTTTTTGCCTTTAAAGCTTTTGCCGCCTTCGGCTTTTAGTTTGCCTTCATCAATCAGCTGTTGTATTAATTGGCTGTGGTGAATCACTTCGTAATTGCCGCCCAAGCCGGGGTATTCGTTCTTTATGGTGTTAAAACAATGCGGACAACCGGTTACTATCTTCTTTACCTCATAAGCATCCAGCACCTGGATATTGGCCATGGCCTGCATCTGGAACAAAAACTCGTTACCGGCCCGTTTAGCCGGATCGCCGGTGCAGCTTTCTTCCGTTCCAAGTACGGCATAGCTGATGCCTACATGGTGCAGTATTTTGCAAATGTCGCGGGTTATTTTTTGGGCACGTTCGTCAAAGCTGCCGGCACATCCCACCCAAAACAATATTTCGGGCTGCTTGCCCTCTGCAGCCATTGCCGCCATGGTAGGGATTTTTATTTCGGAATTCGGATTTTCCATTTCGGATTGTTTATTTAGTCCATGGTCGATAGTCCATAGACCATAGTTATAACTTCAGTATTGTTTGTTAGTCCATAGACCATGGATAATTCAGTGTTTATAAAATTTCATCATTCCTCCATGGACTATGGACTCAAGACTTACGACTCACTCCAATTAAACCGATCAGCATTACTATACTTCCACGGTGCGCCGTTATTTTCAACGTTGCCGAACATGGTATTCAGGCTTGCCGGGGCCTGTGACTCCTCCATCACGATGTAGCGACGCATTTCGGTAATAATTTCCAGCGGATTTATATTTACCGGGCAGGCGTCGGTACAGGCATTACAGGTAGTGCAGGCCCAAAGTTCTTCGCGGGTTATGTAATTGTCCAGTAATGATTTGTCGTCTTTATAATCTTTGCCGTGCTGATCAATGTTTTTACCAACCTCAGTGATCCTGTCGCGCGTATCCATCATTATTTTGCGGGGCGATAACAGTTTCCCGGTTTGATTAGCCGGACAAACCGACGTACACCTGCCACATTCGGTACAGGTATAGGCCTCCATCAGATTTTTCCAGGTAAGGTCGGTTACATCCTTGGCACCGAAGCGCCCCGGTTCGCCGGTAGTTTCGGGTACGAAGGAAGGATCCAACATCGCCTTAACCTCGTTGGTAACAGAAGCCATATTGGTAAACTGACCTTTAGGATGCAGGTTACTGTAATACGTATTGGGAAATGCCAGCAGGATATGAAAATGCTTGGAGTAGGGCAGGTAGTTTAAAAATGCCAATATCCCCATAATATGAAACCACCAGCAGCTGCGCTCAATAATTTCCAGCGCATGTGCATTGTTAGGTAATAACGGGCCAATAAATGAACTTATAGGAAAACTCCCTGCTTTAATATAATGACCAAAGTTTAACAGCTGCAGTTTATGATCGGCAGCGTTCATGGTTAAAAAGGCGGTCATTAATAGTATTTCGATGGTGAGAATGTAATTGGCGTCGCTTTTGGGCCATGCGGTCATCTCCACGCCGCTAAAACGTTTAAGGTGGGCAATATTGCGCCTGCATAAAAATACTACACAAGCGGTGAACACCAGCAGCGCCAGTATTTCAAAGCCGCCAATAAGCAGATCGTATAAGCCGCCCAAAGGTTTGGAAAAGATGCGGTGCGAGCCGAAAATACCGTCGAGCATGATTTCCAGCACTTCGAGGTTGATGATGATAAAACCCACGTAGATAAAAAAGTGCATCACGGCCGCCAGTGGACGTTTAACCATTTTGGTTTGACCCAGGGCAACCTTCGCCATGGTTTTCCAGCGCAGGGCGGGATTGTCCGAGCGATCAGCTGGTTTCCCTAACAGGATATTGCGGCGGATCTTGCCAACATTTTTGCTGAAAAGATAAATAGCGGCAATAAGGATGATGATAAACAGGCTTTGAGCAATCATTATGCGTGCATAGTAATTTTTTCAAAGTTAATGGATAAGTTGAATTGTCCAAACGGAATTATTAAATAGCTGATAGCGAGGATGCTTGATTGGGCTTAGCATAAGGGGTTCAAATTATTTGAATTTTTTTCAAAAAAAACTTTTCCCGAATAAAAAAAACGCTACATTTGCAGTCCCTAAACGGGAAAGGCGGTATCATAGCTCAGTCGGTAGAGCAAAGGACTGAAAATCCTTGTGTCGCTGGTTCGATCCCAGCTGATACCACAAAAAGGCAAAAGCCTCTCAGAGTATTTCTGAGAGGCTTTTTTCGTTTCGGGTAGTCGGAGACTAAGGGCATAGTCGTCCGAAGTTCGGAAACTTCGGACAGCGGGGGAAACTTCCTGCGGTGGAAACCACTCTTTGTGTATAAGCTTCCCCATTAAAATCCCCAATGGCAAAATAGTCCCGCCGCTTATACAGCATGATGATCTGGTATTGTTTTTGACAAGCAATCGGGTAACGTTTTTTTATTATATTTAGAGAAAAACCCTAAACAATCGCATGAAATCTCCATTTAAAATTACCCTGGCTCTATTGCTTTGTACGATGTGCCTGTACGTAGCGTGTAAAAAAAGTGAAACTGTACCTGCCGAAAATAAAGCACCAGTTAATACTGCCGATATAGGCAAACAAATTGCATCAAGTCTTTACCGCTCATTATCAAACGGGCTAAGCACATCTGATGCTTTAAACACAAACAGCACCAAAGGCGGCCTTGTCACAATGGATAGCAACCATGGGTGCGGTGAGGTTGTTACGACCCCGACTAACAATACCACTGTAAGCGGCGACACAACCCGCAAATACACAGGGAATTCTATATTTACTTACATGTGCAACGGATATTTTAACAACGGGTATAATATAGATGCCTATACCTTGTCTGACACGTTGAAAACGATTGAAACAGGCAGCGGTTTTGCCAATAGTTATTACCTTACTTTAAATTATGTGGTAAAAACAACAGATGCGAGTTACACTTATGTTACCATAGGTGGTACCACCAGTATTTCATCACATCTTTCGAAAATTAAAGGCAGTGTTACTACCGGGTATGATGACTTTTCAACAGCGTATATATTAAATAATATTGCTGCTCAACGCACCGGGGCGGCAAATCCTGTGATTGTTTTAGGAAGAGTAGATTTTAATACAACAACAGCAGATCAGGATGCAACTACCAATCCAGCCGGCAGCACTGCCGCTTACAGCGGTTACATCCTGTTTTTACCCAATAATACCGCAAAACTGTACTTTGAAAATTCGGACGGTTCTTATAAAGGTTATTTAGATAACCTGCTCACAGGGGAAATTACTCCCCTTTAAGACTGGTTCCATCCGGTTGGCATCATAGAGATAGAGAGCTCTCAGATTAATTTCTGAGGGCTTTTTTGTTGCTGTAGTCGCAGATCTCGGGCTGGTCTAAGTTTAGCGAGCGGAAACTTCGGACAGCGGCGTAGTCGGAGACTACCGGCATAGTTAATCCGAAGACGGAGTTTACGGACAGCGGGGGAAGCTTAACACATTTTAGGACGAGGTTGCAAAACGAGACCAGTGGGGGATTCCAGGCATAGCTTTCTGGTATTGCAAAAACTTACGCCAAAAACTGATGGCCTTTCTCATTAAGCTACAGGTTTGATGCCCCTTAGCGCTAGTAAGACCCTATTTGTTCTTTTTTAAAGTATCCTTTTTACTGTACTTATCGAAAACGCCTTGAACTATCTGATGCCTTTCGTCCTGGATACGTTTATTCAAATACATGAATTTTTGAAGGTATGTTTCTACCTTTGCGGTAGGATGAAAATACACTAAAATTTGCGTTGGTATATTATTTATGCGTTTGTAGGTAGCCTCACATTTAAATTCTTTCAGTAAATTATAACACCTCTTCACTTTACTTACCGACTCAGATATATGGATACAGTAAGCAGTGTCGGTTGTAACGCCAAACCTTGCATACGCTCCCGCTAAAAAAGCAAGTTTTTCATCATCTGTCTTAAATATACTATCCTTTAGCAGGCCATAATATTCTGCGTCACCTTCAGGGTACGTAAAAGTACCCGTTGGTTTGAATTTATAATACTTTTCAAATTTATGGCAGAGCGAGTAGGAATATATGGAACAATATTGTGCAAAAGCCTCAATATACTCGTTCTGTTTTAGTTGAAAACTTATATTTGGGTAATTTACTTTGACAATTGAATCAATCATCGATACCAATGGCTTTTCCCATTGAAAATAGTAATCAAATTCATTTTTACTATTGGGATTGACATACCGGCCATCAGAATCACTTATCGTTCCTAAAATGAAATATTCTGCTTGATTTTTGGTTAAGCGTTGTGCTGTAGTACTGCTGCTTATAAAAAATAATAATGGCAGTATTAATACTCTTTTCATTTTGATTGGTTTATAGTTTAAAGATAATGAGAATAATTAAAGATAATCCTTCTGTCCACCGTCTGGCGCGAGGTTGCTAACCTCGACCGGTATGAGAAACTACAGGCATATTAGTCCGAAGTCAGTGGTATTCGGACAGCGTTTTTTTATGATTTAAAATGCTTTCTGCAAGCGTTATCAGGCAACATATTATTAACAAAAATTTATTGCGATTCAATCAGCTTATGCTAATTTAGTTTTACCTTATATCGCCTTATGAAAAACCTAATTATTAGCAGCCTGATTATCATTGTTAATTTATTATGCTGTGATGCAATTGCGCAAGTTAAGCTCGCCCCATCACAGGTAAAGAAAATTTTGGTGTATAATGCCTACGGTGGTCTTGGTGGCGGCGAAAGCGCCGACATTGAAGTTGTTCCGGAAGCTACTGGTTGGAATAGTTACCTGGTGCGCAGGAGAATAAATGAAATTATGTTGCGCCGCAAACCCTATGATACAATCATGCGCCAGTTGATCACAACGTTGCCTCCGTCTTTGATAGTGAGTATGATAACCGGAATAGGTGTGCTTAAACCGACTATAACCCGAACAACCTTTGGCCTCACAGCAGCTGGTCTCATCGCCGAATTGAAGGGCGGCGCCAAAGCGCCTGTTACTATCGCGCCTGATTTCAATAAACTGATCAGCCAAAAGCTGATCGACGAGGTGATTGCCAAATCGGTCGTCGACGAAGTGGTTATGGATGATTTTGAGTATAGTGAAGTGGATGTTATCACAAAGCATAACGACACTATTAAATTATCTACACGCATCTTGTGTCCCACCAAGTTGCCCTGGACAATCGGGCACCATGTTACCTATGATATGGCTATTAACGACTTTGTTGTGGCTGCCATCGGCAAGGAAACTGTGCCTAACAAGCTAACGCTTTCGATTGGTTCATTAAAGGAGGCGATCTACAAATACATTGATGAGCAGCATAACAATGCACCTATAGCTGATTTTAAATGGCGGTATTATTATCCAGAAAATTTGAAATTATTGACCTCTCATTTTAAAATAATCGGTACCCGGTTCATGCAAGGTAGTTATTATTACTGCCGGCTAAGTACCAGCGGCATGCCCTCGGCTGTCCTTTTTGAAAGTACGCTCGATATGACCAGTGATGAAGATGTCCGTATGACCATTGCCTATGCTGCCCTGATAGATCAATATTTCAAATCGGACAACTTCGTGCTCAACTATTATGGCCAGCGGCCTAATGCCCACATTACCTTGTCTTATTACACCGGCAAGTCGCCTTATTATCCGTTGTCCAACTTTAGCAAAAAACTACCCGAACTCGCTAAAACCGACTCCACGCAGGCCATTCACTTTTGGGCAGGCACCGACGACGACACGTCGTATTGGGTACTTTTCCCCAATCACCAGTCATTGATGACCTATCATGCCGTTACTACAGCCGACGGAAAGGCCGCGCCGATCTATCCGGCGCAGGATCCGAATGGCAGTTGGTACACCAAAACCAATACCTGGTACTTGTTTGATGCTGCGGGCAAGGTGTTGCGGCAGGGGTTAGGGTGGCAATGACGGCATAAAAATGATTTGGACGTATAAGATTGCTTTCCTATCTTCCAAATAACAAATATTAGCAAGGAGCAATTAAGAATTGCCACTAATTTTTATGTAAACCATTCTTTTGCCGCTACTGGTCGAAGTTTAGCGATAGCGTCACTTCGACCTAAAATGTAGCAAGCATTCTGCTTGCAAAAACAAAAGCATGAAAACAGGTTTGTTGCCGGTATTTGTTAAGCAGGAAGCTTACTTTTTGCGTTTAAAATGTTTTTTCGAGTGCGTAAAGTCGGATTTAACATGATAACATTGGCTATATTTATACTGATTTATTTGCCATTCTATGCCGCGCCTGCTCATCATTTTTTTAGCCTCCTTAATTTGTTTAACCGGCTGTACATCGCACAACCAAAACGTTGTTAGCGAGAAAAATATTTACCGGGACACAAGCGATCATGACAATTATAGCGTGAGGATAAAGGTCCCGAATGAGTGGATTGAAAAAATACGCCGGTTTGATTATAGCCGGAACACTAAAGGCTTATTGCATGAGTTTGAAAACTTTATAAAGCCTGATACACTGATTAATCAGGGCGGACATCATGTTGATCCGGATTACGGCCGGGTGATTGATCCAATATTTGTTAACCTCGATGGCGAGCCCGGAGAAGAACTGATCTGTTTATTAGCCTGGGATATAGGTTCGCCTTACCTGGGGGTGTTTAAACAAATTAAGGGCCAGTGGTATTTATTATATCTTGAAGATATTTCGATGTTTAACGAAGGTACAGAGCTATCTGTTGCCAATAACTTTTCTAAAAACAAGGTTTTTTATTGCCGGCATTTGTATGGCAGGGGTACGTGTACTTATTCCGATGGTTATAATTTTTATAAGTTAATCAACAATAAGGTTTACCGCTGCCTAACACTGGTAAACGAAGCCAGTACCTGTGGGTGGTCGCCGTATCTGAATCAGGATATAAAATTGAATTTTAAGTTTAGTGGAGACGACAGCGACGGACTTTCGGTTAATTATGTTTATAATTTCTTTTATACACCCAAAGATCAAAGCATAGCATCGGAGCCATCGGACGATGTTTCTTTGATAAAAGGGGATGGCAATGTATGGTACGCGTGGGATGCTAAAACGTTGATTTACAAATTAGATATTCCATCATACAACAAAGAAATAGAAGATTTAACTGCAGAAAAGATTGCCTGTTTTGGAGATTTTAAAAATGATAGCCTGTTTGTAGATGCATTTCGCGGGCAAATTGACGAGGTACTTAAAACTGGAACGAACCAGCAAAAAAGATTACTAAAGGAAATTTGCCTTAAGGTGAAGGATAGAAAAGCAATTAAAGAAAAATGAGCATTAGGGAAAAAGGAAGCGTATGAGATTTGGCTAAAAATGATGAGTTATAACTAAAGCCTTTCGGGTAGTTTTGAAACTTCGTACGGGGTGGTAAATATAAATGAAAGTAAATGGCAATAGGTTGACTTGAACTTATATCTTTACGGCGGAGGATCAGAGAATGGGATTACCGCTACGGATAACTTTTAAGGACAACGATTATGTCTATCAAATTATTGATAGCAAACACATAAATCATCATACCACTGAGATTGATCTATTGCTGAATGGAGAAAAATTTGGCATTATAAGAGACATCAAACTTATTTGGAAACAGAAAGACGGCCATATGGAGCTTGATTCAGAATTGGTTCAAGCACTGGGTCGCTCGGTTTCCCTGCGGTTGAGAATGTAATTTCTGATTCAGAAAATACAGCATAACTCTCTTTTCGGTACAAACCATCATTTTGTAAAACCCTGGTCAAAAAACGGCAATTGCCGTCAATTATGAATTGACAAGCCTTGCTTTGTTGTATATTGGATTAAGCCTTTTGGTTTATTAATCCAATGAATATTCAAAGATTCCCTCCTTCAGCTACGCTAAAGCCTTATATAAGGGAATATTTGATTATTGAAGCTGATGAAGCTATTAAAACCACTACAATTCCTGATACATCGATTGTGCTCACTTTTCGTATCAGCGGTGAGGTGTTTAAAGCAAACGGGATAGAAAAATCTCCTCTTCCGCTTAATGCTGTAGCCGGGCTTCGAAATTCGGTTCGCGAATTTTATTACGCTCAACAAACCATTAATTTACTGGTGCTGCTTAATGAAGGGGGTATTAAAGCTTTTTCAAAAATGCCTGCACATGAATTATTTTGTGAGAGCATAAGTACTGAACATCTTTTTCCCCGCGCTGAACTAAGTCTATTATCAGAACAACTGGCAGCAGCCAGGCATAACAATATACGGGTGCAATTGGTTGAAGCGTTCCTGATAAAAAAGCTCATCAATAATACGCCAGATCTGCTTATTTATAGTGCCGTAAGTTTAATAAAACAACAAAATGGTGCTGTTAATGTGAAAGACTTAGTTAAATCCCTGCCGATAAGTCTTGATCCGTTCGAAAAACGTTTTCGCGCTGCTATAGGCACTACGCCAAAACGTTATGCCGGTATTGTCCGTTTGCGCAGCCTGATCAGCAAATATCCTACTCATCATTCGCTCACCGAAACTTCCCTTGAGGCTGGTTATTTTGACCAGGCCCATTTTATAAAAGACTTCAGATTGTTTACCGGTCAATCGCCCAAAGACTTTTTCCAATTGCAGCGCTATTGGTAATTCAGTGATTTTTTACAATTCGTAGCCGCCCGGCCGCTTTAGTTTTGTAGAAAAAAGCAATGAAAATATCATCGAAAACACTCCTGACCCTTGCGCTGCTTTGCCTGGTTGTACTAACGCTGACCAGCGCCAGATCGCTCATTTTACTAAACACCACCAAAAAACAAACCTTTAAATTAACTACCATGGAAACCAATAAAGAAGTAATACGCAGACTTTTTGAAGATGCACTTAATAATAGAAAAATGAACCTGCTTACAGAGCTTGTATCAGCAGATTACATCTCCCAAAATGGGGATAAAGGCCCCGAGGCGATGGGAAAGACTTTTAGCGGACTGATTAAGGCATTTCCCGACCTGCAATGGCACATTAAAGAATTGATTGCCGAAGGCGATAAGGTTTTTGCAAGCTGGGAAGTACAGGGAACTAACACCGGGCAGTACCTGGTATTTGCGCCAACCGGCAAAAGGGTTACCGGCACAGGTATGGGCGTTTTTATATTTAAGGACGATAAAATAGCGCAAAGCAACGTTCAAACCGACCGCCTGGGTTTCTTGCAGGCTCTTGGCATTTTACCACACGATCTGTCGCGCCTGAAAAGCGAATAGCGGACTATGCCGGAAGTTATTTTACCGGCAAGGATTTTTTACCTGGCGGTGTTATTTAAGGTGCCTTTTTACTTATAGCTTTGGTTTTTAACAAAAGCGCAAAAAGGCATATGGCTAAAACAAGAAATATCAACCCTAATATTCCTAACCTTTCGTTTAAAGAGCGTCTGTCGGCGTTGAAAAACCTGCCCGAGCTTTTCAGGCTGGTTTGGCAAAGCAGTCCCGGTAAAACCATGCTAAGTTTTGCGCTGCGCATAGCCCGTTCGGCTATGCCGGTAACTTTGCTGTATGTGGGGAAGCTGATTATTGACCAGGTGGTGCAATTGAACCGCCACGGTGGGAGCCAGCATGAACTATGGAAATTGGTGATCATTGAGTTTAGCCTGGCCGTGCTGACAGATGCCCTGAACAGGATGATAAATTTGACGGACAGCCTGCTTGGCGATCTTTTTTCCAATTATACCTCCATGCAGATTATGCGCCATGCCACCACGCTGGACCTGGATCAATTTGAAGATTCCGTTTTTTACGACAAGCTGGAAAGGGCACGACAGCAAACGGTTGGCCGTAGTGTATTGTTATCGCAGGTGATGAGCCAGGTGCAGGATTTTATTTCTATGGCTTTTTTGCTTACCGGGTTAATCGCTTTCAACCCATGGCTCATTCTGCTGCTGCTTATCGCCATTATTCCTTCGTTTTTAGGCGAATCGTACTTTAACAGTCAAAATTATGCCCTTACCCGCAGCCAGACACCCGAAAGGCGCGAACTGGATTATGTACGTTATTTGGGTGCCAGCGATGAGACCGCAAAAGAAGTAAAGATCTTCGGGCTTTCGGATTTTATTATTAACCGTTTCAAAACACTGTCGGATAAGTTTTATGCCGATAACAGCAAACTGGCTGTAAAACGTTCGGCCTGGGGTACATTTTTTTCTGTTTTGGGCAGCATTGGTTACTATGTGGCCTATGGGTTTATCATATACCAAACCGTTACGGGTAAAGCATCGGTAGGTACGCTTACCTTTTTGGCAGGCTCTTTCAGGCAGTTAAGCAGCCTGATGGAAAATATGCTGAACCGTTTTACCGTAGTGTCGCAGGGCGCTATTTATTTGAATGATTTTTTAGAGTTTTTTGAGATCAAACCAAAAATAAGTGTGGCGCAAGCCCCCTTGCCATTCCCTAAACCAATTAAACAGGGGTTTACGTTTGAGGACGTTGGCTTTCAATATCATAATTCAGAGAGCTGGGCCAACAGGCATTTAAGCTTTACGCTGCACCCCGGCGAGAAACTGGCATTAGTGGGCGAAAACGGAGCCGGCAAAACTACCCTGGTGAAACTACTGGCCCGCTTATATGACCCCACCGAAGGGCGTATTTTACTGGATGGTATAGATCTAAAAGAATATGCTATTGAAGATTTACGTTTAAACCTCGGTATCATTTTTCAGGATTACCTGCGCTACCAAATGAGCTTTTCGCAAAATATAGCCGTTGGCAACATCAGCGAAATAAACAATATGGCCTTAATTCAGAAAGCTGCCCACGAAAGCCTGGCCGATGCCCTGGCCGAAAAGCTCCCCAACCACTATGAACAATGGCTGGGCAGGCGTTTTAATGACGGTGTAGAACTATCAGGCGGCGAATGGCAAAAAGTAGCACTGGCCCGTGCCTATATGAAAGAGGCACAGGTGCTTATTCTGGATGAACCCACAGCGGCACTGGATGCACGGGCAGAATATGAAGTTTTTCAGCGTTTTGCAGAATTAACCAAAGGCAAATCAGCAGTGCTGATTTCACACCGGTTTTCGACCGCCAGGTTAGCGGATAGAATTATGGTACTGGAAAAAGGAACTGTTTTGGAAATAGGCACTCATGAGGAACTACTACTAAAAGAAGGACGCTATTTTGAATTGTTTCAGTTACAGGCTAAGGGGTATCAATAGGTTGTTTTAATTTGTTTTTTAAGGATGGAGTAGTGGGACAAGGCCGCTGTTTTTTCTTTGTCTGAACCGGAATTTACAGAATTATAGAATTTTCAAAATGAGGACGGCGGTTTAATTCTGCCAATTCGAAAGTTCGCTGAATTTCGGTTCTTTTTTTCATACAGGGAGCGATGGATCTTGTTCATCCTAGTTAACGCTTATGTGTTAAAGTGGGCAATATGTTAATTTCAAAATTATTAATGAGGGGTTGCATACCATTAGCCTTTTCAGAATATCCACCCGAAAAGTGTGTGAGGTTGATCGCCTCGACAAGTTCTATTATAGTTTTGTTTTTAGCGAACCAATAATCAGTTCTAGAAAGAGCAAGGTTATATTCAATAGTGTCTTTTTCGGGACTAATCCAGTGCAACGTAAAGTAATAATTATATCCTTTTTCCTTAGTTCCCGTAGTATCTGTAGGTGTAAACGAGAGCGATTTATTATCATGAGTTAGTTTGTGTAGTCGCTTTGTAAGAGTATCCACGTTTTCTGTATAGTCGTATGTTTTGATAGGAGCAGAAGTACCGCTAACACCAGCCACGAAATAAATGCAACTCCCTACAAAACAAGCCATGCATATCAAGATGAATGTAGTAAAAGATTTACTCATGATTAATGTAAATAGCTAAATAATGTATACTTTGCTTTTATAAAGGTATAGTATTTGCACGCACAATTTCTATTTGGCCCTTTTGTTGTTCTGTAGACAGAGTCTACAGGCATAGTCGTCCGAAGTTTTTAAACTTCGGACAGCGGGTGAACCAACTGGCCAAGCAAGCCAACTCAAAAAAGTCCAGCGTTTCCTTAGATCAAATGCGGAAACAAGCTTCGCTACTGAAAAGCAGCAGCGGTTCAAAAGTAAAGAAGCATCAGCACTTATAGCATTTGCTGCGGCCAAGAGTTATCAATAGGCTATTTTATTTGTTTTATAAATTTCAGACCAGCGGGGGTAATAAAATATTTTAGTTGGATCGCAGGCTAAGTAAAGTTTGCTTTAGCTCTACAGGGAAAAGATTAGGGTGTTGGGACCAAAGTTTTAATAAATAACCAAGATCAAGGTCAAAATCTCCGAAGTCTTTCCGCGTTATGATATATCGTTTATCAAGCGTTTGAAATGCCTCTCGTATAGGTCGAACCAAGTCTTTACCTCGTTTTTTAATTATCCATTCAGGGAGAATAAGTTCTTTATTGAAAGAATACGATACTTTAACGGTATTGGATGAAAGTAAACTTGTATCATGGACTTCGATAAATGCACAAATTTTATTGATAAGGTTTTGTAAATCTATGACAGAAGCCAAAGCGATGGATGATACTTGAGGGAAATTTGACGCAACGACAGTATTTATATTCACCAATCGACCATCTGTTATTAATGTGATAGCAATGGCAATCGGATCTAAAACAAAATTTTCTATTGCATAGCGTCCTTGCAAAACTTTAATCGATCCGCTATTTTCGCGTATACCATCATTATCAAGTAGTGCATGTATGTTGGGTAAGTTTGTTTCTTTTAATTTAATTGCCCAATCTTCAGCTGTCTTAACGCCACCACCACTGGAAGGGTCAGATGATTTACTCGCTGGTACGAAATGCAAAACCGGAACTCCAATTAAATCACCGCTAGTTCTGATTGCTCGTTCGATAGCACGATAAAAAAGCGGGTCATCTTTTCCTTCGACTATTACTATTTGAGAACCATCTAATATTTGAACAAAACCATCTGATAGATCCCTACATGCTGTTGCTTTATCAACAGGTCTTAATTTGTGAACCAAGCCTGGTGTCAATTTAAAAACAGAAGCCGATGGCGCAAGTGCTATTGTACTAGGTGAATGAGTTGACATTATTACGTTTGTAGATAGTCGTTCAATTAAGCTAGATTGAATGACATCAAACATCATTCTCGTCATACTCGGATGAAGATGTGCATCTAATTCATCAAACAAAATTACATCTGGTATATCTATTTGGAAAATTCTATTTGTTTTTTGCTGTGCAGCATATGTAGATAGTAACAAAGCAATTATAACTGTCTCTCCGGATGATAAATCGCTTATTTCTATTATGTTATTATTTTCGTCGATTAATTTAGCCTTATAACCATTTGTTGCACGAGGATCTTCAGCTTTGTTAGGAGCGATAAAACTGTGCCTAAATCCATATTTTTTTAAAAGGTTATTTACTTCATCCCAAGGTGATTCACCAAACTTGGCTTTGAATTCGTAATCGTCAAGAAAAGTTGGGCC
>Ga0206833_1028_pt2 | contig 22535 bp, 15 predicted proteins | sample Alteio_BWOrgCont_32_FD_152891 | JGI IMG/M metagenome (GOLD analysis project Ga0206833, IMG submission 152891) | Enriched cells from forest soil in Barre Woods Harvard Forest LTER site, Petersham, Massachusetts, United States -... | ecosystem: Environmental > Terrestrial > Soil > Temperate forest >... | reverse complement strand
GAACGTATCGACGCCGCCGCCGAACTCGACCGAGCGATTGCCGGAAACCGTCGAGCCCGAAATGGTGAGCGCAAGGCCTTTGTACGCGAAAAGGCCGCCGCCATCATTGGCACTGTTGTCGGTAATCCGCGAGGCGTTGATCTGCACCGGCAAGAAGGGAGCGGACGTGTTGCCTTCGATGAAAAGGCCTCCTCCGCCTGAAATCCCGGCTTCTCCTGTCTCCTGGTTGCCGGAGATAGTGGTATTGGAGATCTTGAGGGAGGTAAAGCCGTTGGCAAAGATGCCGCCGCCGTAATAGACGGCGGTGTTGTTGCTGATGGTCGACCCGGCGATGACGGCGTTGCCGCCCTGGAGATACAGGCCGCCTCCGCCGTGGCTTCCGATGGTGCCGTTGGAAGTATTGCCGGTGATCTTCGTGCCGCGGATGACGGTCTTCGAGGAGGAGAGGGTGTTGTGATCGTCAACGGTCAACCCGGCGCCATAAGTTGCCGTGTTGCCGGAAATCTGGCAGCCGGTGATAATAATGCCGGTGCCCTGGGTGGCATCGACCTGCACGTTGATGCCGCCGGCGGATTTCACGGCGGTGTTGCCGGTCACCACCGTGTTGCTGATGGTGATGGATTTGAGGTCGAAGAGATCGAGTCCGCCTGAATATGTGCCCGCTGTGTTCGCGCTGATCAAACAATTGCTGATGTTCACCTTTGTGCCCGCGCCCAAATGATTCACTTCCACTCCCCCGCCGCCGCCCGCGGCGCTATTGCCGGAGATGACGACGTTTTTGAGCATGAGCGATTCGTAAGAATAAATGCCGCCGCCATTGCCGGAGGTCTTGCCGTTGATGATGGAGAGGCCGGTGATGGTGGCGGGGCTGTCGGTGAGGAGGTTGCCATCGTCGATCATAAGGACGCCGGAGTCGTTCACGGCATTGAGGATGAGCTTGCCGGGACCGGGGCCGGAGATGGTGACGTTGCCCTTGGTGGTGAGGACGCCGGAGGTGACTGGGATGCTGACGGCGCCATCGATCACGTCCTGGGAGGGGAAGTGAAAGACGATGGTATCGTGGCCGGGATGGGTGAGGGGATCGTCGGCCAGGGCGAGAGCCGCGCGCAGGGTGCCGGGGCCGGAGTCGTGATTGGAGGTGACGACGATGGTGGCGGGAGCGATGCGGGACTCGAGACGCTCGATGGAAGGAACGGCAGTCTTCATGATTGGCACTCCGGGGATGCTTTGGGCGATAAGCCAGACGCGACAGCGATGCGCAGGCTCGTGGATTCTCCCGCCAAGTTTGCTTCGGAAGATGAATTTTTCCTAACGATCTTGCAATAAGCAAAAAGGTTTAGAGTGGATGCCGAGATGGCTCGGGAGCAGAGCTATGCCGGGATCGGCGGCGAGCTTCGCAGGCAAGGAGCGGTTTGGGAAGACCAAGGCGAGTTGCAACGCGCGGATGAGTTCGCGGCAGATAAAGGAGCATTGCCACCTGGACGAGGGGTCGCAGGAGTTGCCGCGGGTGGCGATTTCGGATTTACACTTCAGCGCGCGGGCTTATGACAGGATACTGAAGGTGGCGCGGACAATTGCGGATTTGGCGGGAAGAAAGAAGATTGAGACTGAAGATGTCAGTGAGGCGATACAGTATCGGACGCCGGATAGGAATTTGTGGGTGTACGTCCTCAAAATAGTTGTCAAGTTCCAAGAGTCAGCCCCCTTCCCTCTTCCTCTCCAACAGGACCGGGGCCGGCTGACCGCAAGACGCGGGCCGCACGGATGGGCTTGAAACATATTCTGCCGAAACCTTACTCGGCCGAGACTCTTCTGGAGGCATTAAAGGAAATCCTTAATGCAAAATGCGGGACCGAAACGGAGTAAATATTGCATAATGCATTCATTGGATTTGGCCGGAGCAGAGGGCAATGGGTTGTAAGTGCTTGCACCTTGGGATATTACTCAACCATTAACCGTGGCGGCACGGCGGCAGCTAAGTGGAAAGTCCATGGATCAATCCTGTAATAAAGGATGGCGGAGTTGGTTACCCACCCTCGCCGACCATTCAAATACTGTAGACAGCCCAACAGGCATTCCCATCCTGATCGTGGATGACGAACCCAACGTGCGGCTGATGTATCGGTGCGCCCTGTCCGGTCTGGGGTACGAACTGTACGAAGCGCCCACCGCGGAAGCCGCATTGGAGGAGCTTCGGGCCAGAAAGTACGAAGCGGCCATCTTCGATCTGCGGCTGCCTGGCATGAACGGGCTGGAATTGCTCGAACAAATGCGTGGACTTGGGATCATGACGCCGGTGGCGTTTGTGACCGCCTACGGAGAAGTTCCGAACGCGGTTCGGGCAATGGAACTGGGAGCTATCGATTTTCTACCGAAGCCCCCGACACCCGAACAGATCCGCGAAACGGTGCATGATATTATTCTGCGTCACTCGGCCGGCGCCGTGACGTTGGGCGCGAGGGACTTCGAGTATTACGTGCGCTCTGCGAAGCGCGCGATTAACCTGCGCGACTTTTCGGCGGCGACAGAGTACCTGATCAAAGCGTTGGACCTCAATCCGTCGTCCAGGCAGGCGATTAACATGGTCGGGGTGCTGATTGAGATGCGGCAGGAGCATGAATGCGCGGCGCGTGGCTGAGCCAGAGCGTTCCCGGACCCGTTAAGAAGAAACGTATCGAGCGCCGGCGGCCAATTCATCCATCATGACTTGGGCGGCCATGCGGTGCCGGTAGTCGCTCCGGTGGAGGCCAGGACTCCGCGGTCGATGCCGCGAAGGATTTGTCGCATCAAATCGATGGTTCCCTGCGTGACGAAATAGGCGCCGTGAATATCGATGGCACTGACGGATGGGGGGAAGAAGCTGGAGCAATCGACCTCCCAGACGTTGTCGGTGGCGGGCGGCCCATTAACCAATGGCGGATCGTGAGCGAGCCCGGAGCGGCCAAGGCGGCGGGTGCCGAAATGCTTGAGGCCGGCGGAGGCGCCCAGGACGGCGTCGCGTCCGCTGTACAGGGCAGTGATGCGGTAGGTGAAATTATCGATGGCGTTGCCGTCGCCGTAGTCGGCGGCGCCGACGTCGAAGAGATCGTTGTCGACGTCCGCGGCGACCATGAGAAGCTGATTGATGAGCGTGACAAGCAAGGGCTGGTTTTTGCGGGTCCAGGCATCGGCCATGGCCTTTTGCAGGAGGTAATTGCCCATGCTGTGGGCGATCACTGAGACCTTGGCTTTGCATGCCTTGTTCGGATCGCCGCCGGATTTTATGGCGTCCTCCTGTTTTTGGGTGAGCCAGTCGAAGAGTTCGCTCAGGATGTCGGTGAGATCGTCGGCGCATGCGCGGGCGCTGGCGCGGTCGGGCTCGTACCCGACGACAGTCCCGAGCGAGGGCCAGTCATAGAGAATGCAGAGTCCGAGGCTATCGGGGCCGTTGAACAGGCTGGTGCAGAACTGTTCGTAAAACGAGGTGGAACTGCTGAAGCTCACGTTGAAACCGTGGATGAGGATCGAGACGTGACTTTGCTTTTCGTTTTCGGCCTGGGTAAGCGCCGGGAATGCGTCCGCGGCAGCCGCCAAAAGCGTGCGAAACTGGGTGGGAGTGACTCGCTTCCAATTGGCGATATCAGTCAGCGGGCCGGCGTCGCTGACAAAATAGGAGAGGCCGGAAACATTGCGTCCGGTTCCCGTGCCGCCATTGTTCCGGTCGCTGATGAGCCAGTAGTTGGGCATCCCGTCCGCATTCTTGCAAAGATGGAGGCGGAGACAATAGGTAGTTTCCCCTAAATCGTGCTTTCGATACACCTACGGACAAAGCGGCCGTCTTAACCGGCCATGAGCCGCGTGTTTTCTGCCGCCGGCGCGCTGGCCCAAATTTCATGAACGAATCCATTTATGTCTTCCGCGACCTGGCGATGGTTTTTGCCGGGGCGTTTATCGGAGGGCTTTTGTTCTGGCGGATGCGGCAGCCGCTGATTTTGGGATATGTGCTGGCGGGATTGGTGCTCAGCCCGCTCACGCCGGGGCCGCGCGTCCACAACGTTCACATTTTCGAGACGATGGCGGATACAGGAGTGATCCTGCTGATGTTCTCTACGGGAATCGAATTTTCCGTGACGGAGCTGTTGCGCGTGAAATGGCTCGCCGTGCTGGGAGCGCCGATTGGGATATCGCTTTCGATCGGGCTCGCGGTGGGTGTGGGGCGATTGCTTGGATGGCCTTTGACGGAGGGGCTGGCGGTGGGCGGTATCATCTGCGTCGCGAGCACGATGGTGCTGCTGCGGTTGCTGATGGATCGCGGGGAGCTGAATTCTGATGCCGGGCGTGTGATGGTGGTGTTGACACTTTTGGAGGACCTGGTGGTCGTCGCATTGACGGTATTGATTCCGGGCCTGGCTGGGGCGGGCATTGTGCATCGGGAGGTATTTTGGAAAATCGGCCAGGCGCTGCTGTTGCTGGTTCCAGCGGTGCTGATCGGGTGGAAGGTCGTTCCGCCGATCCTGTCGCGATTGGAAAAGGTGTGCCATGAAGAGTTGTCTCTTCTCTTCGCGCTCGCCCTTTGCCTGGTCACTGCGGAGATTACGGAGTGGATCGGCCTGTCTCTGGCGCTCGGGGCGTTTGTGGGCGGGATGTTATTGGGCTCGTCGCATTTTGCGCACAAGCTGGGGGAGAGAACGCTTCCGATCCGCGATGCGTTCGTGGCGCTTTTCTTTGTCTCGGTCGGAATGCTGATCGATCCGCGGAGCTGGCTTTCGGATTGGCGTCCGCTGGTTGCGATCATCGGGCTGGTGCTCGTCGGCAAGTTCGGGGTTTGGTTCTCGGTGGTGCGCGTATTTGGATATTCCACGCGGACGGCGTTGCGCGTGGGAGCGGGGCTGACGCAGATCGGCGAGTTTTCGTTTGTGCTGGCGCAGGTGGCATTGCACGCGGGGCTGATTCCGCCGGCCGTTTACAGCGCGACTCTGACTGCATCGCTGGTGACCATTCTTGCCAATGCGAGTCTTTTCAGGCTAATCGGTGCGGCAACAAAGGGTTGAATGAAAATATCAATCGGATCAGATCACGCTGGGTTCAATTACAAGGAATTGATCAAGAAGCATCTATTGGAGCAGGGACACGAAGTCCGCGACTTCGGCACGGACTCGACGGCGCCGGTGGATTATCCTTTGTTCATAGCTCCTGCCGCCGAAGCGGTGGCGCGCGGCGAATGCGAACGCGGGATCGTGCTCGGGGGCTCGGGCAATGGTGAGGCGATTGTCGCGAACAAGGTGCGCGGCGTCCGATGCAGCCTGGCCTGGAACAGGGAATCGGCGCGGCTGGGTCGCGCGCACAATGACGCAAATGTGCTGTCGCTGGGCGAGCGGATGATCGCGCCGGAAGAGGTGCTGCCGATTGTGGATATCTGGATTGCGACGCCGTTCGAAGGCGGCCGGCATCAGCACCGGATCGATCTGATCACCGAGATGGAGGGGAAGTAGAAGAATCGGACCGCGCAGCGGCTACTCGAAATTCCGCGCTTCGAGGTCCAGCTTGATATTCTCCGGAATGTCGATGCCGCAGTCTTCGTAGAACTTGGCGGCGCACTCGGGGCAATAGCCGTGGCTGACGGCAGCCTTGGTGTGGCGGCGGAGGTAGGTATCGAGCTGGGCCCAGTAGCCGCTTTCATCGCGGACGCGCTTGCAGGAGCAGCAGATGGGGAGCAGACCCTCCAGGGTCTTGACAGTATCGAGCGCGGCGCGCAGGGCGGCGTTTGCGCGAGCGGTCTCGGTGGCCTGGGAGGAGGCGCGCTTTGCATAGAAGCTCACGGCGCCGAGCAGCAAGCCCCCGGCAAGGCCCGCGCAGAGAACGACGAGCGGCAACGGCGAATCGAGGCGCGCGGCCAGGGCCGGCGCCGGCCACATTCGCAGGTCCCATGTTGCGCCGCGCAGCTTGATTTTTTCCTGCACGGCCCAGCTCGGTCGCGCGGGCGGTTGATCGGCATCGCGGCTGAAGAAGGCCTGCCCATCTTCGGATACAGTGATGGCCTCGCCGTCGGCGACATCCGGAGGCAGGTAACGCTCGAGACATGTCTGGGCCTTGAAAATGCCTGCGATGCATCCGTAAGGTTGCCCCTTGATCGTGATGGGCGCGTAAATGATAAAGCCGGGACCGCCCCCGCCGGGAATATCGACGATGCGGGTAATAACGGGTTGAAGCTGAGTCTCGGCCTCCGTCACGGCGCTCAGGCGGGCCTCGTCCAGGGCGGCGCTGCCGAGCGTGCCGCCGCCGGTGAGGGAAGTGGTCCAGTGGACGTGGTGCGAGGCATCGATCCACTGGAGTGCCTCCACATCGGGCACGTCGCGTACAATGCTGGCGGCGTCGGCTTCCCAAGCGGCCTGGGAGGGAGGGCCGGAGATTTGCCAGCCCATGGCCATGCGGGCGAAGTAGCGAAAGCGGGCGTCCATGCGGACATCGATCTGGGTCTTTGTGCCATCGGCATCGGCCCTTACGGTCTGCACGATGTCTCTCTCCTGTTTACCCTCGAGGGCAATATAGAGGACCATGGAGCCGGTGATGACGGCGAGAGTGAGCGGCACTGGGAGCCAGCGCGGAACCTCTTCGTCCCAAGGGAGGTCGAGCTTCCATGCGATGACCAGCAGCGCGGCGCCCAGCAGGCAAAAGCCCAGCGCGGAATACACCGGCACGCGCATGAATTGGGTCCAGCCATAAGTGCCGGGCAGGCCCAGCGCATAGCCGAGAAGTGCAGCGAGATTGACGCTGATGATGATCGAGGCAAGCGTCCCGATCGCCGCCGGCCCGGTGCGCGGCGCCACCTGCCGGCCGAGCAAAATCAGCGCGGCGCCCGCGAGCGCGAAACAGCCTGCCGATATCGGCGCCATGCGCCCGGCATGCGAGACGCCGCCGACTGCGTTCTGATGAGAGAGCAGGCTGTCGATATGCAGATCGGAATGAAACAGGTACTCGATGATCGTGAGCACGCCGATCAGGCAAATGAGCGCGCCGAAGATGGAGACAGTCGGCCTTGCGCGGCCCGAAACCAAAGCCGCCAGCGCAATGCCTGCCAGGACGAAGCAGAGGGCGGTGTTGAATTGCATCGGCCCGGGCGCCGAGCCGGGCTGAACGAAGATGGCCCAGCGGCCGATCAATCCGGTCATCACCATAACTCCGAGACCGATGCAAAGTGCGGCCACGCCTGCAAGCAGCGAGCGTAACCAGGAGGAGAAAACAGGAGCAGAATGATCGGGCCGAAGATGCATTCCAAGGAAGAGTAAGCGCAGAAAAGAGTGAAAAAGGAAGAAAAACCTTGACGGAATACGTAGTATTGCGTATCATCCCAATCATGCAAACTACCCCAGATTGCAGCCCCCAGTCGGCTGATTTTGAATTCTCATGCCCGCACTGCTCGCAACCGCTCGAGTGCTCAACCGAGATCATCGGAGCAAGCACCAACTGCCCTGTTTGCGGCGGCGCTGTTACCATCCCGACTCCCGCCGATACCACACAGCCACTCCCTGAACGGCCAGCCAACGACCAGGTGGAACATTGGACGATGGACGTGAGGGTATTGATCCCGCGGACTCCGCCGACGTATTTCAAGATACTCGTCGAAGTGCCCAAGGGGTTGGTCTTGCCAGAGGACGGGGCCGCGCCGGAACCGGTGTTCCAGGTTGTAACCCACGCCATCAAGGCAAGATACCCCCAGAGCCCGGTCACCCCGCTGACAGTGCATTCCGCGGACCCGGAAGCGTTGAAGCGGCGTTTCGACAATCCCGATTACAGCGAGTCGTCCTGCAAAGTGTGGTTGCTTGGCAGGCGCGGCGTGACCCTTTGATTTCGCGCTCCGAGCCAGATTCCCAGTTCCCTCCGATTCCCCCCCGTAGTGATGCAGCCTCGTGTAACGGTGCCGCCGCGGGCAGTTCAAAGTGAACTGCCCGCGGCGAGGCGCCCACTTATCCGCTCATGGTTTCAAAAGCGGCGATCCCCGATCCCCCTTGAGGATCGGGATCGCGCGCCGGAGCTGTGCTCGCGATATCTGCTGCTGAAATACCGGGACCAGTTGCCGTTGGTGGCGCGTTTCATTGTCGAGATCGAGGAACGCGCACGGGACCATGACGGGCCGCGGTGGGAGGCATTCATCAACCGTGGCAGCTTGACGGATGAGATGCTGAAGCCGCTGGATCTGGAATTCGAGAGATGGTTGCAAAGCCGCCAAAACCGCCAAAGCTGTGTCGGGCGCGAGTCCCGCGGGGTCGCGGCGATCCGGTGATTGAAGGCGGGCCTGCAAACCGCCGGGCGCGGCTGACAGGCTCATCAGCGATTTTCCCTCAAGGAAAAGTCTCCGCCCGGAAACCTCCTTGCGGCCAGCGGGTAAGGTGCGTGGAATGTGACGAAACCATGGCAAAACGGCCCAAATCCGCCAGAAAAAGCTTGCAGACCCGTAGAGCAAAGACAGGATGGCCGATCATCCGAGAGGCGGGACAAAGACAAATCCCGACCCTGCTCAGGGGGCTGAAACAGACCCCCGATGGAACCCAATATGAGAACCCGTACCCCCCAATCACGCCCGTTTCACACCCTCACATTTGCTATTGCCCTGGGCATCCTCTTTTTTGGAGCGCGCGCCGCAATGGCGGTCTATCTATGGACAACCATCGCCGGTGTGAGAACCGGCGGCGGCTATAACGACGGGCCGGCGGCGACTTCATTATTCAACGTGCCGACAGGCGTCGCGGTGTACGCGAGCGGGACCACTTATGTGTATGTGGCGGATTCTGTGAACAACACCATTCGCCGGATCACCATCGCCTCCGGGACGACAGTCGATACGCTGGCGGGGCAGACCGGAGTGACCGGAAGCGCGGATGGCGGGCCGGGAGTGGCGACCTTTAACACGCCCACAGGCGTGGCGGCGGATGCATCGGGGAATTTGTACGTGGCGGATTTCGGAAACGACACGATTCGCAAGATCACCTTCTCGGGGACCGTCGGTACGGTCAGCACCGTGGCCGGCGCGGGCGGCGCGGCGGGATCCATCGATGGGAGCGGGGTCTCGGCCAGATTTTACGGGCCGACGGGCGTTGCACTTGATGCCGCAGGCAATGTGTATGTGGCGGATTCGGGCAATCATGTCATCCGCGAGATCACGCCGGGCGGGACCGTGACGACATTTGCGGGTTTTCCGGGGCAATCGGGCACGAACGATGGGGTCGGCAGCGCGGCGCGTTTCTTTTCCCCGCATGGCGTGAATGTCGATAGCACCGGCAACGTCTGGGTGGCCGATTCCGGGAACCACACAATCCGGAAAATCACAACGCAGCAGTATGTATCGACCGTGGCGGGTACGCCGGGGCAAATGGGCTCGACGGACGGGAGCGTTTCGGTGGCGCAATTCGATTTTCCGACCGCGGTCGTTTCGGACACGACCGGCACGGTCTATGTGGCGGATTACGGGAACGATACGGTGCGGGTGATCGCCAGTGGGACGGTGAGCACGCTCGCGGGCACGGCCGGCGTGCCGGGAGCGACCGGAGCCCTGCTCAATCAGCCCGCGGGACTCGCGCTGAACAACGGTTTGATTTATGACGCCGATTCCGGCAGCGATACGATTCGGCTGATCGGCACGACCGGAACCGGCATCGTCTCGACATTTGCCGGCAACGCCGCGGCGTCGGGCTCGGCTGATGGCGTGGCCAGCTCCGCGACGTTCAATCATCCGACCGGCGTTGCGCTGGACGGATCCGGCGACGAATTGATCGCCGATGCGAATAACGATACGATCCGGATGGTGACGGCGGGCGGAACGGTGGTCACGATTGCCGGCGTGCCGGGCGTGACGGGAACAGCGAATGGGACGGGCTCCGCGGCGCTTTTCAATCAGCCGATGGGCATCTGCTCCGCCGGTGGCACGGGCTTCTTCATTGCGGATTCGGGCAATTACACCATCCGCAGCATGAGCCTCTCAGGCACTGTGGCCACGGTGACGACGCTTGCGGGTACCGCGGGCGTCTCGGGCACGGCCGACGGGGTTGGGGGCGCGGCGCAATTTGCATATCCCACTGGGGTTGCGACGGACGGCACTGGAAACGTGTATGTGGCGGATTTCGCGGACGACGCGGTGCGGTGGATTCAGGTGTCCTCGAGCACGGTGACCACCGTGGCCGGCGGCGTTGGGCAGGGTATATTCAACCAGCCGACGGGAGTCGCCTGCGATAACGAGGGGAATTTTTACGTGGCCGATTCCGGGAACAACGAAGTGTGGGAGGGAAGTCTGAGCGGAAGCTCGGCGACTTACTTCCCCATCGCCAGCGGTTTCTTCTATCCCGAGGGCCTGGCCGTGGATGGGAACCTTAACGTGTACGTGGCGGATACGCGGAATTCGGTGATCCAGGAGATCGATCCGTCCGGCGATGTGTTTATCATCGGGGGCATCGAAGGGGTATTTGGAGACACGGACAGCGTGGGCGCCACCCAGGCGACATTTTACGCGCCGGGAGGCGTCGCGGTGGATAGCAGCACATTTGCGAACGTCTACGTGGCGGACACGGGCAATAACCGAATCATGAAGGGTGTGCCGTGGCCGGAGATTGACGTGACAACGGAATCGGATGCGACCGTCACATCGACCAGCAACATCACGTTCGGCGTTCTGCCGGTGCGGGTGGGCGCGCCGCAGACGTTCACGGTTACCAATGACGGCGACAGCAACCTGACGAACCTGACGGTCGCGACTACCGGGAGTGAGGCCGGGGACTTTACCGTGCTGCCTCCGTCCAGCAATTCTGTGGCGCCGGGTGACAGCGTGACCTTTGGCGTGACCTTCGATCCCAGCGTGCCGGGCCCGCGGTCGGCATCGCTCGTGGTGAACAGCAACGATCCTCTCACCCCTTCGCTCGTTGCGACGGTGAGCGGAACCGGCGCCACCAGCGGTCAGCCGGTGTTCACGCTGCAACAAGGATCGAGCGGCCAGTTGGCGACTCCGGCATCGGTGAATTTTGGCGATTCGACGGTGGGCGCCGGCCTGCCGTTGACGTTCACCGTTGGCGACGAGGGACTGGGAAATCTGAGCATCCTGAGCTTCAACATGACCGGGCCGAACGCCTCCGACTTTGCGGTTCACCAGCCCAACTCGCTGACGATCGGGGCGGGAGACACGACTACGTTTACCGTGACCTTTACTCCGGGCCAGGCGGGCCCCCGGCAGGCGACGCTGCACATGACGAGCACCGACCCCGAAACGCCGTCCTTCTTCATCAATCTGACCGGCACGGGCCTGAGCTACAGCGGGGCGACGGGGGTATATGCCGGGCTGCTCGATTACAACGGCGGCTACATCACGCTGACGCTGCAGAGCAACGGCATCTTTACCGGCAAGCTGGTGATGAACGGGACGACCTCGGCGCTGCTCGGGCAGTTGAGCGCCGGTGGTGACTACGAGGGCGCGCAGGGAGTGTTCGCGATCGAACTGAAATTGCACATCGATCTGAGCGGCGCCGCGAATAACCCGAACGGTCCGACCATCACCGGAGTGGTGGGCGGCTCGGAGGCGTTCACCGCCTATCAAGCGGTGGGAAGCAAGGTTCTTAGCGCGGAGACGGTACCGATCCTGTTGGGCTCGGTCGATCCGCTCGCTTCGGTTCCCCAGGGCACCGGCTACTGCGTGGCAAAAATATTGACCTCCGGCATGGCGAGCGTGAGCGGGGCATTCGCGGACGGGACCAAATTCACCGCCAGCGGCCCGATGACGGGCGGCGTGAACGACCGGCAGTTGATCCTCTACAGCGCGGGCAAGGATTATACGGTCAGCGGGCCGCTCAGCTTCAGCTCGGTATTGAGCGGGACCCAGACGCAGCCGATTTGCGCCGGATCGCTCTTCTGGGTGCGCACGGCATATGCGAAGGCTCTTTCCTATCCGTCGGGATTCACCACGGGCCTGGCGGCAGAAGGCGCCGCGGTGCTGAAGGGAACCAAGTTCACGCTGACTCCCGGATCGGCCGTACTGACCGATGGCACGGGCGGAACGGTGACGGCGACCGTGAAAACCGGCAGCGTGGGTGCGACCGGGGTGTTCACGGGATCGTTCTCGCTGACCGAATCCGGCAAGGTAAAGAAGATCTCCGTGGCCGGCGCTGTCGATCCGTATGACATGGTTACGGGATTGCCGCGGGCGGCGGGGTATTTCCTCGCGCCTTATATCAGCGGCACCACGACCGGGGCCATCTACAGCGGCAGCATCGGGATGCCCGCAGCGAAGTAGGCGGCCGGGATAGGAACATCAGATCGGGCGGCTCCAACTGCTTGGGCGGCGAGGGCAAATCCTTCGCAATCGGCCGGAATGCGATCCCGCGTAAGCCATTGGCCTGCGCGCGCCGTTGCATTCGTGGTGGCGTACGGCCCTTCCGACCGCTAGAGTTTTGGGATCATGAGCGTGCCCACGCCAGAGACGGATGCGGATGAGAAATTTTACCGGGATACCGAGAGCATCGCATTCCCGAAGCTCGACGACCGGCAGCTTGCCCTGCTCGAGCCGCTCGGGACCCGGCGCATGCTCCGGCGTGGTGAGATGATATATCGGGCGGGGCAGCGTAACCTGCCGCTAACGGTGATCTTGAGCGGGGAGGTGGAGGCTTTCGAGCCGCGCGATGGGCAGGAATTGATCCTCGCGACGGCGGGTCCGCGGGATTTCGTGGGCGACGTGGGGATGCTGATGGGCACCGCTTCGCTCGCAAGTTCGCGCGGCAAGGCGGAGCAAAGCGAAATCCTGCAGGTCCCCGCGGAGCGGCTGCGGTTGGCGCTGGCGGAATTGCCGGGCGTGGGCGAGACGATCGTGCGCGCGTTCATCATGCGCCGGCAGCGGCTGAAGCGGGACCGCGAATTCGCCGGCTGGCGGATTGTGGCGGAGGCGGATTCAGTGGAAGGGCGGCAACTCGACGATTTCCTGGATAAGAATCACATCCCGCACAAGCTGATCGATCTTCAAAGCGATCAGGGGCGGTTGCTGTGCGACCGTTTTCAACTCGCGAAGCGCGACCTGCCCGTATTGATCACGGCCAACGGGATGCCGCTGCGCCGCCCGTCGTTGCGCGAAGTGGCGCGCGTGACCGGCCTGCTGCGGTCGATGGCGGACGAGGAGGAGACGGAGGTCCTTTGCGATCTCGCGATCGTCGGCGCGGGCCCGGCCGGGCTGGCCGCGGCTGTTTATGCGGCCTCGGAGGGATTGAAGACGGTGGTTCTGGAGAGCTACGCGCCGGGCGGACAGGCGGGCGCATCCTCGTTGATCGAGAATTTTTTCGGCTTTCCCACCGGCATCAGCGGCGGCGAGTTGACCTATGGCGCGCAATTGCAGGCGTTCCGTTTTGGCGCCATGTTTTCCACGCCGGCAAAGGCGCTGACGCTCGGGTTCACGGATGGGGAATACCGCGCGAAACTGCAGGCGGAGGGGTGCAACGCAATCCTGCGGGCGAAATGCGTCATTCTCGCCTCCGGCGCGCAATATCATCGGCTCGACGCCGAGGGACGCGAGGAGTTCGAAGGCGCGGGCGTTTATTACGCGGCGACCGCGCGGGAAAGCCGCTTCTGCCACGCCGCGACGGTGATCGTTGCCGGCGGTGGCAATTCGGCGGGGCAGGCTGCGATGTTTCTATCCGAGAGCGCGGAGAAAGTCCTCCTGGTGATCCGCAGTGATGACCTTTCCAAGAGCATGTCGAGCTATCTCTCCCGCCGGGTCGAGGCGAAGCAGAACATTGAAATCCTCAAGCGCACCGAGATCAGGAAAATGATGGGCGGCAAGACGCTGGAAGCCGTGGAAATCGAAAATACGAAAACGGGCGAGCGCCGCACCATCCAGACCTGCGCGGTCTTTTCCATGATCGGCGCAATGCCCTGCACGCATTGGCTCCCGCCGGAAATCGAGCGCGATGAGAAAGGCTTCATCAAGACCGGCTGGTCCGTGGCGGGCGCGCCGGCGTGGAAAGGGATGGACCGCGTGCCCGGGGCGCTCGAGACGAGCCGGCCGGGCATTTTCGCCGCGGGCGATGTTCGTTCGGGTTCGGTGAAACGCTGTGCCGCCGCCGTGGGCGAAGGCGGCACGGCGGTCGAGGGCGTACACGACGTGCTCAGGACCTACGCATAGATCAGCAATTGATGATCTCGTGCAGCGCGCTGAGGAGTTTGTCCGTGCGGTACGGCTTGAGCAGGATTGATTTGATCCCGAGTTGCTTGAGTTCGGATTGGCGCGCTTCGTCGGCCTGGCCGGTGGCGGCGATGATGGCGACATCCTTGTTCATCCGCTTTAATGCGCGGGTCAATTTCGTGCCGTCGAGCAGCGGCATCATCACGTCGGTGAGCACGATTCTGATTTCGTGCATGCGCTGCGCGTAGATGCTGAGCGCATCGACGCCGTCCGTGGCCACGAGCACATTGTAGCCGTTGCGCTTGAGCATGGTCTCGGTCACTTTGCGCACCGCCGGTTCGTCATCGGCGAGGAGAACGAGCTCGCCATTGCCGGCGGGCAGCAGCGGGCGGTCCTTCGCCTGCGACTCGATGAATTCGCCGGGGCTGGCGGGCAGATAGACCTTGAACGTCGAGCCCTTGCCCGGCTCGGAATAAACTTTCACGAATCCGCCGTGGCTCTTGGCGATGCCGATGACGGTCGAGAGGCCCAGTCCCGTGCCTTTGCCCACTTCCTTGGTCGTGAAGAACGGATCGAAAATCTTCTCGATGATATTCGGTGAAATCCCGCCTCCCGTATCGGCGACGCTGATGGCCACGTAACGGCCCACCCTCGCGTCGGGGTGCATCGCGGCGTCGCACTCATTCACGTCCAGGTTCTCCGCGGTCACGGTAAGCGTGCCGCCGTCGGGCATGGCGTCGCGGGCGTTGATGCAAAGGTTGAGCAGGATTTGATGGACCTGCGTCGAGTCGCCGATGACGGTCCACAAAGTCTTCGGCGCCGAGCTGCGGATCTGGATGGAGCGCGGGAAAGTCTCGCGCGCGATTTCGTGCATCTCCTTGATCAAATGCCGCGGCTGCAACGCAACGCGCTCGCCTTCGATGCCGCGCGCAAATGTCAGCACCTGCTTGACGATGTCCGTGCCGCGCTGGGCCGATTCTTCGATGGCCGTGGTGAGCGAGCGCGAATCCGCCGGGACCAGCTCGTGCAGGATCGACGCGGACATGAGGATGGGCGCGAGGATGTTGTTCAAGTCATGCGCGATGCCGCTGGCCAGCGTGCCGATGCTCTCCATGCGCTGCGAGCGCAGTAGTTGCGCCTCGATCTTTTTCTTCTCGGTGATGTCGGTCGTGATCGCGAGGATGGATTTCGGGCCGCCCTCGTTGTCCCGCAGCAGCGTCCAGCGCGTCTGGAGGGTGAGCTTGCGGCCATCCTTCGCGGTGCGCTGGAATTCGCCGGCCCACTCGCCGTCCCTCAACACCGCATCGTAAGCCTCGTCATTCCGCGGGATATCTCCCGAGATGTGCGCGTTCATCGCCTCATCGCGGGTCCAGCCGAACATCCGCTCCGCGCCCTTGTTCCAGAAGAGGAAACGGTTGTCCAGATCGCGCACGGTGATGGCGTCCTGGGTTTTGTCGAGCAGCGCGGCCTGCTCCTCGATCTGCTCCTCGGCCTGCCGGCGCTTGGTGATGTCCTCGACCGTGCCCTCATAATAGAGCACCTCGCCCGCGGGGTTGCGGATTACGCGGACATTCTCGGAAATCCAGATGATGCTGCCGTCCTTGCGATAAATCTGCGATTCGAATCCGCGCACGCAATCGTTCTCGTTCATCAGCCGGATGAATTCCGAGCGGCGGGTGGGATCGACGTATAGCTGGCGGGCGATCTCCTTGAGGCTCGACTTCAATTCGTCGACGGACGCGTACCCATACATCGCGGCGAGCGCGGGATTGGCGAGCAGGTAACGCCCATCCGGGGTCGTCTGGAAAATGCCTTCAATGGCGTGCTCAACGATGCTCCGGTAGTTCGTGTGAGCCGGAATTGCGTCGGCATGCAAGGTCGTCGAGTTGTTCATGGTTCTTCCTGGGTCTGGCCATACCGAGAACGACAGAACAACGCCGGTATTGGTGGAATTTAGCAGGAATGCTGCCAAGGCCTGTCGGGACTTCGTTCGGCTTTCCCTTACGCATGCCGGCCCGGCTTGCCGGGATCGCGGCCGGCTAACCCTGTTCGCCGTCCAGGCACCGGCGCACGCTGGATGCCAACTGCAACGCGGTGAACGGCTTTTGCAGGAAGCCGCGCCGTTGCTCGATCCGCAGCCGGTGGTCGAGCACCTCGTGGCTATAGCCGCTTACATACATCACTTTCAGCCCCGGCTGCCGCCCGGTCAGCTCGTCCGCCAGTTCCCGTCCATTCATCTCGCCCGGCATGATGATGTCGGTCACGAGCAGATCGACCGCGTCGCCATCACCGTCCCGCACCTGCAATGCCTCCTCCGGGGTGGTCGCCTCCCGCACGACGTAGCCGTATTTCTCGAGCACATGCCGCGTCAGCTCGCGCACCGTCGCGTCGTCCTCCACCAGCAGAATCCTTTCGTTGCCGCCGCGCACCTTTTGCGTTGCCACCGCCGGGCCGGAGGCGACCGCGCCGGCCTCGAGCGCCGGCAGATAAACGGTAAAGGCCGTTCCGCGCCCGACTTCGCTATCGACTTCGATCCAGCCGCGGTGCTGCTGCACAATGCCGAAGGCAGTGGCGAGGCCCAGCCCGGTCCCTTCGCCCACTTTTTTCGTCGTAAAGAACGGCTCGAAAATGCGCGAGACCTGGTCCCGCGGAATGCCGCATCCCGTGTCGCTGATCAACAGCCGCACAAATGTCCCCGGCACGGCGCTGTGCTGCTCGGCGCGCGCGGCATCGATCTCGCACGCATCGAGATCCACCTCCAGCCGCCCGCCGCGCGGCATCGCGTCTCGCGCGTTGATTGAGAGATTCATGATCACCTGCTCGATCATTCCCGGGTCCGCTTTCACCAGTGGCAGGCTGGAGGCAAAGCGCGTCTCCAGCGAAATATTCTCACCCAGCACGCGGCGCAATAGCTTGATGACCGCGCTGATTACCTCGACCAGGTCCAGGTTCTCGGTGCGCGGCACGCTTTGCCGGCTGAAGGTGAGCAACTGCCGCGTCAGGTTCGCCGATTTTTCCGCCGCGGCCATGATGTTCCGCAGGTCCTCCTTGGCGTGCTCTTCCAGCTCCAGATCGGTCAGCATCATCGAGGTCTGCATCTGGATGACGGCCAGCATATTGTTGAAATCGTGCGCGATGCCGCCGGCCAGTTGCCCGATCGCATCCATTCTTTGCGCCTGGCGGAATTGCTCCTCGGTGCGCTTCCGCTCGGTGATGTCGTGAATGACCGAGACGATGCACGGGCTGGCGCCCAATTGGATCGGCTCCGCGCTCACCGTGACCAGCCGCATTTGCCCATCGCTCCGGTAGGTCGCCATCTCGAGGTCCCGGACCGAGCCGCATTCCGTGAGCGTCCGCACGAAATGCTTCCGGACCTCCGGCGTCTTGAATATCCCAAGCTCCACCGAGCTGCGTCCGACGACTTCCTCCCGCCGGTAGCCGTACAATTCGCAATACGCCTCGTTCACCTCCATGAGGCGTCCGGTCTCGACCTCGCTGATGCAAATCCCGTTCGGGCTGGCGCCAAATGCCCTCGAAAACTTTTCCTCGCTCTCCTGCAGCGCGCGCTCCGCCTGCTTCGCCTTGGTGATATCTCGAATCGAGCCCGCCATGCGGACCGCACGGCCTATTTCGTCCCACACCGCCTGCCCGCGCGAGCGGAACCAGCGGTACTCGCCGCTCCGCGTCTGCAACCGGTATTCCGCGTCATACGGCACGCGCCGGTCCAGGTGCGACTCCATGGCTTTCACGGCCCGGTCGCGATCCTCCGGGTGCATGTGATCGAGGACGGTCGCCCGGATGCGCGGGAATTCCTCCTCGGCGCATCCCGCGTAGCCGACCAACTCGAGGAATCGCGGCGCAAAGAAGATCTTTCCCGAGAATATGTCCCAATCCCAGAGTCCGTCGGAGGTCCCGAGGATGGCCAGGTTGAAACGATCCTCGCTTTCCCGCAATTTCGCCAGCGTCCGGTCGCGCTCGCGCAGGACGATTGCCGGAATCATTCCCGCCATCGATGCATAGATGATCGCCGTATCCAGGACGAACATCGGCGCGCCCGATTTCAAGTCGGCCAGGGTTATCCCCATCGGGTGATGAATGGTAAACCACGCTATCAGCAGACCCAGCAGCACCGTCATCGATGCCGCGCCGCGCGGGCCGAAGCGGATGCCCGCCCAGAGCACCGGCAGCATCAGCACGGACTTGTTCGGGCTGAGGATTCCGTGTTGATCGAGCAGGATATACCAGAGGCCCCCGGCCAGCAGGCAGAGCATCAGCGCCACTTCTCCGATGGCTCGCCAGTTGTCGAGTGGGCGGGTTCCGCGCGGCGACCCCGGCCACATCACCAGGACGAAGGGCGTCACCATGGAGATCGCCATCATGTCGCCGCTCCACCACGTGGCCCAGGCCGAACCAAACGTCGCAGGTTGATGGAAGAGGATTAACGCCGCCGTCCCGACCGTTGCGCTCAGGGATGCGCCGACCGCTCCGGATCCCAGCAGCGCCGCATATTCCCGGAAGCTCGCGAGCGTAATCCGTCCGCCTGTGAAGCGCCGCGTCAGCCATGCGCCAGTGGTCGCGGCGAGCGTATTGGCAAAGCAAAAGCAGAGCGTCAGGCAGAGCGTCAGCTTGAGCGATTTTCCAGCCGGCAGATCGAACAGCAGATTCGCCGCGCATATCGCCGCGATGGACCATCCCCATTCCGCGGGCTCGCTCAGCAAAAGCGCCGCGAAATAAACTCCCGGCGGGAGCCAAAAGGTCACGTAACCCGTATCGGGAACCGACAGATACCGCGCCAGCAGAGCGCAAAGGTAATACGCCAGCCCGAAAATTCCCGCCCGCTGCCACGCGCGAAGACGGTGCTGCCCGGACGCACTGTCCGGCTCTTGATTCGCGGTGCTCATGGGGTGTCTCGGGGCTGCTCCGCCGACGACTCGGGGTTTGGGGAACTTTCGGAGAGTTTTATAATCAACAGGCCTGTATTATTCAATCCGCAAAAGCCGGCCCGGCTTTGCGCGGGCGTCACACTTCACCCGGATTTTCCTTTTGCACAAGTACCGGCTCCTCGATGGGGGTGGAATTCTGCTTTGGGCTCGTGGAGGGCCGCCGGCCGGGCTCGAGCGGATCGAAGAATTGCCCGCCCAAAGTCGGCGAAGTTTTGGCGTCGATCCCATACACCGTCGGCCAGTATTTCGGGAGCCACGCCGTGCCGAAGATTTTGTCGATGATCGGGAAGACAAACGCGAAATTGCGGTCGCGATGCTCGTCGTTGGTGTGGTGCCAATGGTGAAACGCCGGCGATGAAATGAGCCACTCGGCCGGTCCCAGCCGGACGCGGATGTTTGCGTGGATGAAGAACGTCCAGATCGTCGCGAAGATGGTCATGAGCGCCACGGCCGGATCGAGCGTCGCGCCGGTGGGATGCGCGAGGCCAAGGAGATACACCGGCGCCAGGCCGGAGAGCCGCGTGAAAACCATATCGAACGGATGCGCGCGCGTATTCACCAGCCAATCGAGTTGCTCCGCGCTGTGATGGATCGCGTGGAACCGCCACAGCAGCGGGAACGCATGTGAAGCGCGGTGGCCCCAATAGGCTCCGATGTCGTTGACCACCAGCATTAGCGGCAGCTTCACCGCGATCGGCCACGCGCCGACCGTCGAGTATATCCCGCCGGGATTGAGCCCGTTCAACGCCCTCGATAGCAGCGCCAGCGGCACGGAAAGCACCGCCGCCGGCACCAGGCTGTTGATGAAGTACCATGCGAGATCCACGCCCACCTGCTTGCGCCAGATCTTTGCCGGATGCACCGCGCACAACCGCTCCAGCGGCACGAAGATGGCCACCAGCAGCACCAGCCAGATCGAGAGCCGCAGCACATCCACCGCGAAACCAGACGCGTGTCTGAGCAGCTCGTGAATCATGGGCCCGGCCCCGCCTTAATCAGCGGCCTCAGTATCCGAACGCCGGCGCCGGCGGCGCGCCACCTCGACCACGGTGCAGACCGCGCCGAATCCGGCGAATACCATCCAGTTCGAAAACTCCGGAGCCACCGAGAGCGCCACGCCGCCCAGCAGGCAGAACGGCGGCTGGCCGGACGGAGTTCCAACCGCGAGGAACGAGAGCGTCTGGGTGCCGCTGGTGGCCGTGAAGTTGAAATTCTGGATCATCCAGCCGGAGAAACCCCCGGCCGCGAGGCTGACGGTTCCGGTCGTGAACGTCTGCGACCCGAAAGTGACCTGCCACGCTTCGGTGGTCGCCGTATTGTAGCCCTGCTGCTGCGCGCCCGCCCAGTAAAACTGCAACACATAAACGTCGCCCACCGTGAGCCCGGTGATCGTCTGGGAGACAGCGCCCACCTCATAAGCGCCATCGGCACCTACAAAATTTCCGCCCGCAGGGTCTGTGGCGGGGAGGGTCACTGAGCCGCTATTGTGCGAGCCCCACATATAAGTGCTGCCATAGCCGGCGCCGGTATTGTATTGGCCGGGCGCTTGATTTGGCTGCCCGGAGAGGGCGCCCGCCGTTGTCCCCTGGTCCATCGTGTTCGGGGCGTAGACAAAATTGTAGCCGGTCGTCGTCCAGCCCGCGACCGTGAGCGTGCTGCCCGAGCCGGTTCCGAATTGCCCGAACAGCGTCGTCATCGGCAGCGTGCCCGAATAGGTGACGCCCGTAAAGTTGCCGTCCGTCACCAGGTTCGCGTGGGCACTCCGCGCCACAGCCATGGCGAATATAAGGAATGCGATTGCGCGAAATGTGTTTTTCAACGTTGGGTCGGGATGGACGGGCTGGGCTTGGGCAGTCTAGCGAAGCCAATCTCGTGCCCTATTATGCCCCAATTACGTAGAATCGCGCAAGCCCGCAGTTTGGCCCCCAGCCGCCACCGTCAGAATCCGAACGGACCCGGATGCGCCGGCGGACTCGTCATGTAATCGATCAAGTCGGCTCTCACTCCATCCCGCTCCAACTCCGCCACATCCGACGCGCTGAGACGGAAGTGTTCTCCGAAACTATACAGGTATTCGATGATCGAACTTCCCGACACTTGCGCGTTGGAAAGCGTAACCACATCCGCCAGCGTCAACGGCGCTCCGTGCTCGATCTTCTGATACAGCGGCCCTGGGACTCCCGGACGCTGGAACGCGGACATCGCATCCGGCGACAGCGCCGCGCAATGGCCCAGTAATGGAACTAGAATGACCGCGATCAGTGTTGCCGCCGTTTTCACACGTTGTTTTCGCGGGCCGGGCCATGATCGGCCGTGCCGCGGGGTATCGCACCTCAGGTCAAGCGGCACGACCCGCGACGCCTCTTTTCGGATTCCTGGCGACAATTACGGATGTGGCGCGGAAGGGCTTTCCGGCAACGGCGGAAGCTCAAACGGTTCGGAATAGCACTCGAATACCTGATTTGTGCTTGGAATTCGCCCGCCGGTCGCGGCAATAATCTTGTCGCCCTGCTTGTATCCCTTCGACCGCAGATAATCGAAAGTGATATAGCACCTTCCTGTCGAGGTTGCGGACTCACCCGGCGCCAAAACCGGGACGGTGGCAGTCGAAACCTCCCATAGCGACGGGGGAACTCTCGTCTTTGCATCTCTCGCCAAAAAGAAGCTTACAGAATTGGTCGCCGCAACGTATCGCCCCGAACCGACATTCTTTATGTTCACCGGGAACAGAATTGCTCCCCCCATAATGCCATCCGGGAAGCTCATGTGAAGCAAGTCGGGATCGACAGAAAAATAGCGCTGCTCGCCCAAATCCACCCACGGCGGTGTTGATAACGCTGCGGGTATCGGAAATGGATCCGAGTAGGATTCGAACTCCTGACTTGACGCGGCAATGTAAGCGATGATCTCACCGGAAATCTTCTTGTGCTTGCCGGCGGCGAACGCCAGTGCGTCCAGTGGTGCTATCGCTTCGTACGTCCTTGACTCACCTGGCTTTAATACCACTTGAAGAATCGCGCCGCTGAACAAGCTTTTCGCATTTGGATTTTGCAATTGTTTAAGCGAAATTCGTTTGCCCGAATCATCACGCGTCGTGAGGCGGATCATGTTGTAGTATTGGAGAACGCGAATATCCTGCGGGGTGATGTTTTTTACGATAAATGGTATTTTAACGTAGCCATCGTTAAGGGATGTTTTCTTCAAGTCCGGCGTTACGCTCAAATACCGCTGCTCATTCGGAAGGGACCTCTGATATTGGCAGAACGCGGTTCCGGGAATGCATAGCGTCATCATTAATATAAATTTGATATACTTATTCATTACAGGGATGGCTTTTCTAAAAGTTAGTGAAGATGCTGTTCCAACTAGGCTCATCCGTCACAGTTGTGCCCGACACAACTGTAGGAGAGGCAGGAAAATGGCTACTTTGGCCATTGCCGACATGGTTGGTGCCCCAATCGAAGATCCCG
>Ga0206833_1083_pt1 | contig 22536 bp, 20 predicted proteins | sample Alteio_BWOrgCont_32_FD_152891 | JGI IMG/M metagenome (GOLD analysis project Ga0206833, IMG submission 152891) | Enriched cells from forest soil in Barre Woods Harvard Forest LTER site, Petersham, Massachusetts, United States -... | ecosystem: Environmental > Terrestrial > Soil > Temperate forest >... | reverse complement strand
TTGAAATTCCTCCGTGCCAAGCGAGGATTGCGTCCTGAAATTGGCCACCTGCCCTGCCGCGTGCACGCCCGCATCGGTGCGCCCCGCGCCGTACAGCATCAGCCGTTGCTGCGTCAACTTCTCGAGAACGTCCACGAGCGCGCCCTGCACCGTGGGCTGCCCCGGTTGCGCCTGCCAGCCGCTAAACTCGGTCCCGTCATAGGCAATCGTGATCTTAATATTCCGCATGTGGATGGGATATGGAACCACGGATGCACACAGATGAACACGGATAAAAAACAATACTATGGAAAAATATCGAGACAAGGATGAGTTCGGGGTATCGATGCATCAACTGACGCAGTTCAAATTTTCAACTTGCAGTTTGAGAAGCTAATTTCAAATCTCAAATTTGAAATTTCAAATGTCTGTCTTGAATCTACGATTCTGTTCTTTCTTTTTATCCGTGTTGATCCGTGTATATCCGTGGTTCTACTCAGGCGCCAGACCGCGCGTAGCGGCTGCCCGGCTTCACAGCTGCGTCGCCGCTCTGGCACAGGGGACAGACGGAAGGATCGTAGCTTTCGATTTTTAGTTCGACGAGGGCTTCGGTGCGGACCGGCAACTCGATTTTTCCGCCGCTGCGATCGATCAAGGCTCCGGCGGCGACCACGCGCGCGCCGGCTTCCTCCAGGACTCGAATCGTTTCGCACGTCGAGCCGCCCGTGGTCCACACGTCTTCGATGACCAGGACGTGCTCGTCCGGCTCAATGCGAAATCCGCGGCGCAGTGTCAGCGTGCCAAGCGAATCGCGTTCGACGAAAATGGCGCGGATCGGCTTGCCATCCGCGCGCGAAGGAATTGCCCGCGCAACTTCGTGGCCGATGATCAGGCCGCCAAGCGCCGGCGAGGCCACGCAATCCACGCGCAAATCCATGAATTCGGCGGCCAGAGCGCGCCCCAACTGCTCGGCATACTTCGGATATTGCAGGACCAAGGCGCATTGCACATACCTGTCGCTATGCAGGCCCGAAGTTAGTTCAAAGTGACCATGCCGGATGGCGCCCACTTCCTCGAAGATCCGTATGGCGGCGTCAGGTCGCATGGTTTGCCAAGACTAACGAGCCACCAAACCATTGTCAAGGAACGAGACTTGCTGTTTCCTTCCCCGCGCCAGGAAATCGATACAAAGCCTTGACCTGCGGGCCTTTCTCGCGTCCAATACTCGGGCGCATGGCAGTTCGTACCAGAGTCAGAACGGCAAAAAAGAGAGCGGAGTGGGTGTCAGGAACCTAGGCTCATGGGTGCGGGGTTGCGGAATCCTGTCCGTTGAGACGGCCGAGGCTGTGCGCAGCATAATCGGCGGGACTCGCGGGCAAAATATTTGTAACAGATCGGACTCGGCGGACGTTTAACCCACATAGCCATCTCAAAACAATATTTCATTGCAGGAAGAAGTGTGGATTTCTGTAGGGAGAGGAAAACCCAAAATGATCGGAAGGCTCTGCCGTGTTTCGCTTGCTGCAACACTGGCCACACTGATGGCCTGGGGGCCGGTCGCGCCCGTTTTCGCCCAGCAATCGGGGGCGTCCGCGCCGCCCGCTCAGCCGGAACCCCAGGCGGGAGATCGAAAGATTCTGGAGAGCAGCCCGGATTACACAAAAGGCAAACACTGGTTCCCGGACATCATCGCGCCGTACACGTCCGCGGTGGTGCCCGAACCCGTCCTGACGAATGCCCCGCGCATCGAGCAAATGGTGAAAGACGGCAAGCTGAGCATCAGCCTGCAGGACGCCGTGGACCTGGCGCTGCAGAATAATTTGGCAATCGTGGTCGAGCGTTACGTCCCGTGGATCGCCGAAGCGAATATTCTGCGCACCCTGAGCGGCGGCGCCCCTGCTGCGAGCTCCATAAATGCACTCGGAAACATTCCGGCGCTAAATTTCGATCCGCAAGTCACGTCCACTTTCAGCATGGACCAAAAATTGGTTCCGGCGAATAACGGGCTGACGTCCGGCACGGGCATCGGTACAGGAGTTTTGAACACACTGAATACGCATACGACCGTTGGTGACATCACCTATTCCCAGGGCTTTCACACCGGCACTTCTTTCTCAGCGACGTTCAATAACGTGCGCGGCTCCTCTTCAAGCCCGAGCAACTTTTTCACCCCCTTTGTGCAATCCAACTTTATTTTTACCGCCAACCAGCAGCTGCTGAACGGTTTCGGCATCTATGCCAACGAGCATTTCATCATGATTGCCAAGGTGGACAAGAGCATCGCCGATCAGTCGCTGCAGCAGCAGGTGATCACGTCCATCACGGCGGTGGGCAACGCGTATTGGGAACTCGTCTTCGCCCGGGGCAATGTCGATGTGGCCAAGCAGGAGATTGCCCTGGCGGACAAAACCTATAGCGACAATAAGAAGCAGGTTGACGTCGGCACGCTCGCCCCTCTCGAAATTGTGCAAGCCGAGGCGCAGGTGGCCACCGCCCAGCAAGCCTTGATCGTGGCGCAGACCACCGTGCTGCAGGACCAGCTCACGCTCCTGAACCTGATCGCCAAGGATCCGAATTCTCCCGTCTTGCGCACGGTCGAGATTATCCCCACGGATATGGCGGACGTGGCGCCCCCCGAAGTGGAAAAACTTCCGCTGGAAGATTTGATTAAAGAGGCCATTACCAAGCGCCCGGACGTACTGCAGGCAGGACTGCAAATCAAGGGCGATGACATCAACGTTCGCGCCACGAAAAATGCGCTGCTTCCCACTCTGACGCTCTCCGGGTATTACGCCACTGAGGGGTTGGCGGGCAACGGCAGGCCAGGATCTGGATGCGTCGTCGTGCCGCCCGCAACTACTTGCCAGGTAATCTCCGGGGCGGGGACCGCGCTCAATCAAGAATTTACCGGCGCTTACCCGGAATACAACGCGGCGATCAATCTATCGATTCCGATACGCAATCGTGCGGCACAGGCCAATAACATCACGGCGATTTTGAGCAAGCGTTCGGACGAAGCTAATTACAGCCAGGTGGTGAACAATGCGGTCATCGACGTGCACAACGCTCAAATCACGCTTGAACAGGCGCGCATTACTCTGGCTGCAGCTGTAAAGACGCGCGATCTCGATCAGCAAACGCTCGACGCCGAGCAGAAGAAATACCAGGTGGGCGCTTCCACTTTGTTCAACATCGTTTCCGACCAAAATACGCTGGCCGCGGCGGAATCCGCGGAGGTTCGCGCCCGCGTCAACCTCGTCGAAGGCAAAGTGAATTTCGATCGCGCGATGGCACGCACGCTCGAGGTCTATAACATCTCCATCGCCGACGCCAAGTCCGGCCAGCGTTCCAGGGATGTGCTGATTCCCGGCACGTCGGTCACCGGCCAATTGTTCGTCGATCCCGCCAAGCAACCGGGTGCTGCGCCCTCCGCTTACAATCGCGCGACGGGCGCAGGGAGCGGGCAGTAGTCCCTACATGGGAACGCCAATCTCCCGATTGGCGGGTTTTGCGAAACGCCAATCGGGAGATTGGCGTTCCCAGTGGGCATTGTCCCTCTTTGCCGGATCACATAATATGAGAATGCGCGACGGGTTGAATTCTTCTCGTTCAATGTCCAGCGCATGAGCCCGATTACACATGTCAGCCAATCGCGAAACGAATCCGCAGCGCGCCACCGCCGAAAAGACAGCTGAGCGCACCCGTGAATTCACCACGGTTTCCGGTTATCCGGTTCGCGCGCTCTATTCGCCCGAGGATCTTTCTTCCTGGGATCCCAATCGTGATCTAGGCTTGCCCGGTGCGCCGCCCTACACGCGCGGGATTCATCCCGCGATGTACCGCAGCCGTCTGTGGACCATGCGTCAATTCGCAGGCTTCGGCTCGGCGCGCGACACCAACGAACGCTTCCGCTATCTGCTTTCCCAAGGCCAGGCCGGGCTCTCCGTCGCCTTCGATCTGCCCACGCTGATGGGCTATGATGCCGACCATCCACTCTCCGAAGGCGAAGTCGGCAAGTGCGGCGTGGCCATCAGTTCCCTGGCCGATATGGAAGCGCTCTTCGATCAAATTCCACTGGGAAGCGTTTCCACCTCAATGACCATTAATTCTCCCGCGGCGATCCTCTGGGCCATGTATCTTGCCGTAGCGGAAAAACAGGGCGTCGACTGGAAAAATCTTTCCGGCACGCTGCAAAACGATATCCTGAAAGAGTATATTGCACAAAAGGAATATATCTACCCCCCGAAGCCTTCGATGCGCCTGGTGATCGATACATTCGAGTTCGCCGTGCAGCACACGCCGAAGTTCAACCCAATTTCCATCAGCGGCTATCACATCCGTGAAGCAGGATCGACCGCGATCCAGGAATTGGCTTTCACATTGCGCGACGGAATCGAGTATGTGGAATGGGGCATCCGCCGCGGCCTCGACGTGGACGAATTCGCGCCTAAGCTGTCCTTCTTTTTCAACGCGCACAACGATTTCTTCGAGGAGATAGCCAAATACCGCGCCGCGCGCCGCATCTGGTACGAGACGATGACCGAGCGTTTCGGCGCGAAGCTCGCGCGTTCCTCGGCGCTGCGGTTTCACGCGCAGACGGCCGGCTGCTCGCTCACGGCGCAGCAGCCCTACAACAACGTGGTGCGCACCGCCGTGCAGGCGCTGGCCGCGGTAATGGGCGGGGCGCAATCCCTGCACACCAATTCGCTGGACGAAGCCTGGGCGCTGCCCACGGAATTTGCCGCGACGCTTGCGCTGCGCACGCAGCAGATCCTGGCGCACGAAACGGGCGCGGCGAACACGGTGGATCCCCTCGGCGGATCGTATTTTGTGGAGACGCTGACGAACGAAATGGAAGAGGCTGCCTGGAAATATATCCGCAAGATTGACGAGCTCGGCGGTATGATTCCCGCCATCGAGCGCGGCTACCCGCAGCTGGAAATCGCGGATGCGGCGTATCGCTACCAGTTGTCCGTGGACCGCAAAGAGAAAATCATCGTCGGCGTGAACGAATTCACGGGCAAGGAAGATCCGATCGACATCTTGAAGATCGATGAATCGGTGCGCGAGCAGCAATCCGTGCAGCTGCGTGCATTGCGAGCCGATCGATCCAATGACGAAGTCGCGCGGCAACTTGCAGCTCTAGGCAAGGCCGCGCTAGGGACAGAAAACATGATGCCCCACATCTATGCGGCAGTAAAAGCGTACGCAACACTCGGAGAAATCTGCGACACCCTCCGTGAAGTCTTCGGCACGCACGAAGAAGTGTCCATAACGTAGCAGTTATATCTCTTTGGTTTTCTTTGGTTTTCTCCGCTTTTCTCCGCATTGCTCCGTGTCCTCTGTGTTAAATTCCGGTCGACTCGCTGGCCTAGCGATGACTGACAACGATATCACCCACCAAATCATCGGCGCCGCAATGGAGGTCCACAAGCGCCTAGGACCAGGCCTGCTCGAATCGGCCTACGAAGAATGCCTTTTGCATGAACTGCGATTGCGAAATCTGAAGGTAGAACGTCAAATGGGGATTCCTGTTGTCTATAAGGAGGTCAAGCTCGAATGTGGATACCGCCTTGACCTGCTTGTCGAGGGTAGAATAGTCGTGGAACTGAAATCCGTTGAGGGCCTGGCGCCAATTCATGAGGCGATCATTCTCACGTATCTGAGATTGTCCGGCCACAAGATCGGACTGCTTATCAACTTCAACGTGACGGTGTTAAAGGATGGAGTGCGGCGGTTTATCGTGTGACACCGGAAGACCTTAACACAGAGAACACCGAGAAAAGCTTGAGAAAACCGGAGAAATCTAGAACGAATGGCTGAGAAAAGGATACGTGTGCTGATCGCCAAGCCTGGCCTGGATGGCCACGACCGAGGCGCGAAAATTATTGCGCGCGCCCTGCGCGATGCCGGCATGGAAGTGATCTACACCGGCCTGCGTCAAACGCCGGAGATGATCGCTTCCGCCGCAGTGCAGGAAGATGTCGACGTGATCGGCCTATCGATTCTTTCCGGCGCGCACAATACACTCGTCCCGCAACTGCTCGATCTGCTCAAGCAAAAAGGAATGACGGACGTCACCGTGCTCCTCGGCGGCACGATTCCCGCGGCAGATATCCCCGCCCTGAAGCAAGCCGGCGTGGCCGAAATTTTCCTGCCCGGCACCTCCACGCAAGACATCGTCGATTTCGTTCGCGCACACAAGTAGGACAGGCTTCAGCCTGTCGCTTTTGAATTTCATCCCATTGATACCTTCAAAAACCGACAGGCTATAAGCCTGTCCTACTGCACATTCCCATCCGCATCCCGAATTTCAATGGCTCCCAGATCGAGCTTCAGCAGCTCCGGCTCGATCTTGGCGCGATCGCCGACACATACGAGAATCAGTTGCTCCGGATGCAGATACTTCTTTGCGACGGCCTCGGCGTCCTCCGCGGTAACTGCGTTCAGTTGCTCCGGCAGCTTGGAAAAATAATCGCGCGCCAGGTTGTAGACGAAAATCTCCGAGAGCGCGCCCGCTTCCCCGTTATCCGTTTCAAAGATGCCCGGCAAGGAACGCGATTGCGAATCCTTTGCCAGGCTCAACTCCTCGGGCTTCATGGGCGTGTCGATCATCCTCCGAATCTCTTTCAGCATTTCGTTCACCGCGGGCGCCGTCGCGTCGGTGCGTATTCCGCCACCCGCTACAAAATAGCCGAGCGAGCGCCGATAAACAAAAAAGCTGCTGGCTCCATACGTGTAGCCATGCTCCTCGCGCAGATTCAGATTGATGCGGCTGGAAAAGAGTCCGCCAAGCTCCGAATTCATCACCTCGATCGCGGGATAATCGGGGGTTGCGCGGTCGACACCGAGCTGCACCAGCCGCACCATTGTCTGCTGTGCGCCTGGCCGGTCCACGATCACGATTTTTGCCTTAGCGGTTTCCGGCGCGCCGATCGGCGGCACCGAAAATTCGCCGCCCTTCCACGCGCCAAATTTGCTTTCGGCCAGCGACTTCAGATCGTCGACAGGTATATTCCCGGAGACAACCAGCGCCGCATTATTCGGTACATAGTTCGCTTTCCAGAAATTCATCATGTCTTCGCGCGTCATCGCTTTCACCGACGCCTCAGTGCCAGAATTATCGTAGCCAAAAGGATTGCGCGGCCCGAAAAGGACTGACACTCCGGTGCGCGCGACGATTGTCTCCGGGTCGGACCGCTCATCCGTAAACGCTGCGAGGCGCGAGGCACGACGCCGCTCGACTTCATCCGGCGGAAAAGTCGGATGCAGCACGATGTCAGCGACCAAATCGAGCGCGCCCGGAAAATTCTTGGTGAGCGAACTCGCGCCGACAGCGGAGGAATCCATGGTCGCTGCAGAAGTAAGTGAAGTGCCGAGCAGCGCCGCTTCGTCGGCAATCTGCGTGGCGTTCCGCGTCGCAGTTCCCTGCTGCAGCATATTGGCGGTAAAGCTGGCGAGGCCGGGCTTGTCGACCGGATTTGCGCCGCTCCCGGTATTGAACACCAGATGCGCCGCCGCTACGGGAAGGCCGGGACGATAGTGGTAATACACCGTAAGCCCGTTGGAAAGTTTAAAGACATCAGGAACGGGAAGATTCAGCGCGTGCGCAGGTCCGGCCGGCGGCGGATTCTCGCGCCACGCCGCGTCCAGATTCACCGATTCGCCGCCCGTGCTCTGGCCCTTTTGCAGATTTTTCGGCGTTGGCACGTCCGGGCCGAGGTCCGGCTTGCCGGGAATCCCATACACGATGACCCGAGCCGTGGGCTTCAGTTGGTATTGCGCGAACAAACGAATGGACTCGGTCGTCGCGGCCTGATAGCGGTGCACGTCATCGGAAAAATATCCGGGGTTTCCCAGATAGTGGTTGTACTCGTTCAGCCGGTCGGCCACGCCTCCAAAACCGCCGAGGCGCTCGAGTCCCTGGATCATTTCTGTTTCAATGCCGTTTCGCGCGCGCTCCAGTTCCACAGCGGAGGGGCCGCTCTTGCGAAACGCAGCCAGTTCCTCGTCCACAGCTTTCTGCATTTCTTCGGCGGTGTGGCCGGGCCTCGCCGTAACCACAATTTCAAAAAGTGAGCCGAGGATCAGCGATTGCTGCGACGCGCTCACATCCAAGGCGATCTGCTTTTCGTAAACCAGTTTTTTGTACAGGCGGCTCGATTTCCCACCGCCCAGAATTTGCGAGGCGAGGTCAGCCTCGGCATCGCCCGGCTTGAAAATGGGCGAAGTGAGCCACGCCATATAGACGCGCGGCAGCTCGACTTGATCGTGAATCACCACGCGGCGCTCAGCCGTGATGGGCGGCGTTTTGGCGGAGATTTTCGGCACCGGCGCGCCGCGCTTCAGCGGCCCAAAATATTTTTCCACCCACTGCTTGGCCTGCGCCGGGTCGAAATCGCCGACGATCGCCAGGCTCGCATTGTTCGGCGCGTAGTACAGCTTGAAAAAATTCCGCACGTCCTCCAGCTTTGCGGCCTGAATGTCCGCGTGCGAACCCATCACATCGGCATGATACGGATGGCTCTTCGGGAAGAGTTCGTGGAACACACCTTCTTCCACAATTCCGTAAGGGCTGTTCTCGATGCTCTGGCGGCGCTCGTTGCGCACCACGTCCTGCTGATTCGTCAGGCTGGCCTGATCCAGTTTGTCCGGCAGATAGCCCATGCGATCGGACTCGAGCCATAGCGCCAGTTCCAATTGGTTGGATGGGAGCGTTTCGAAATAATTCGTGCGGTCAAAATCGGTGGTGCCGTTCAGATCGGAAGAGCCGGCCGCCTCCAGGAAGCGAATGTGGCCGTTGCCCGGAACATGCTTCGAGCCTTCGAACATCATATGCTCGAAAAGGTGCGCGAAGCCGGTGCGACCGGGCAGTTCGTTCGCCGGGCCGACGTGATACCAGATGTTCGTCGAGACCAGCGGCAGTCGATGATCTTCCGAAAGGATCACAACCAGGCCGTTCGCCAGCGTGTACTTTTCGAACTTGATGGTGGGGAGCACGATCTCCGCGGATTTATTGGCGGTGGCAGCAGCCGGTTTGGCCGCAGGCTTCTTACTGGGCGGCATTTTCTTCGCCGCATCCTGGCTGAAAACGGATGCCGCAGCGACGGCCACAGACAGGCTCAAGATCAGCATGCGATTATGTAGAGCAAAGGTCATTCTGATTCTCCTCATCAATTGTCCCACCCTGTATCAGACGCAGCAGCCGGGCGCAGGGCTGCATCGTCTCGCGGAACACTACTAAGATACCTTAACCCGCTCCTGGGAACGCCAATCTCCGGATTGGCGTTTTTCGAAAAACTCGCCAATCGGGAGACTGGAGTTCCCAGGACCGATAGCGCCTCTTTCCATGATCCCCAACCAAGGAAAAAGTGCCGCCTCGGTAGAAAGTGGACCTATAATTCTCCAGAGGCACAAATGCTCATGTACGCTCCCGGACGGCGCCTTCTCCTTTCCACACTGGTTCTTATTTTGACAACTCAAATGATCGCGTTCGCCCGGCAAAGCGCAGGCACCGGTGAAGTGCGTTTCACCGCCGACGATCAAGACGAAAGGGATGCAGGAGTTTGGATCGACGGGAAATATATCGGCTACGTCAAGGAGCTCAAGGGCGACCGGAAAGTTTTATTGCCCGCGGGCGAGCATGACATTTTAATCAAGCAGGCCGGATACAAGGACTTCACGAAGAAAGTGACCGTCGATCCGGATCAAATCCAAACGGTCGCCGTGGTGCTCGAAGAAAACACCAAGATGACTTATCCGGGCAATGATGCGGCCGAGCTGCGCATTGATATTCAGCCCAAACGAGCGGCCGTTTTTGTCGATGACAGCTACATGGGCCATGGCGGAGATTTCGGCGGCCATTTTCATTCCATGCTGGTGAGCCCGGGAAAGCATCATCTGAGAGTCACGCTGAACGGCTACAAGACATACGAGAAGGATATCGATGCAGTCGCCAGCAGCAAATCCCGCATGCAAATTGTCCTGGAAAAAGCCCCCAGCTCGCCCCCGGCAAACTGATCTGATCCGTCCTTTCGCTCTATTAACTCCAGGATTCGGCAGTTGTAGTGTCCACCATGTTAGCCCCGAGGGTGTTCCCTATTGAACAGCCGCGGGCATCTTTCAATGGCACAATCTTCCCGATCGGAAATACCCAAGCGGGAATTTCCATCGTAGGAGTGAACGCCACCGAACAATGCTGAGCACACAAAAACAAGGTTTGAAAAAAGAGAACCATTCCGCAAATCGGTTCAATGATTCCGAATACGAAAGATGGTCGGCAGGCATCACGGCTAGACGGCCCTCCAAGGCGATTGAAGGAATCACTCGGTTCCTTGCCACGGCCGAGAATTCCGCACTGGAGCACGAAGATCTCTCCGCATCTATGATTGAATTTCGCTGAAAATAAAATAAGAAAGGATCACAGCATGGTCTGGAAACCGAATAAATGGAAACTGGCCATAATTCAGATGCGTAATAAGTTCGAGTCCATCATGGAGGAACTCTTCAAGGAAGTTGCGAACGAAGAGAATCGGTTATCTCGAATGGAAATGGACGGTCGATTGGAACGCACGACTGCCCGCATTGAAGGCAAGGACATTAGGTAGATTCCGGATAACGTCCCCTTCCGGCATCCCTTCCCCGTCAAAACAATCCTGCCGAATCGATTTGCTGCCCTTCAAGTTGCATAGATGAACGAGTAGCCGTGCTCTTGCGCGCGATTCACTGCCAGGATTCCGGCCGCGACCATGTGCGCGTTCCCAATGAGATTGGCAGTGATTTCCTTGACCACGGCGTCTACTTCGAGCCCATTGGCCTTGGCGATTCTCGTGGCGATGCCGCGCGTGGACATCCCACACACCGCAAATTGCGCGCCCTTTTTAATCAGCGCATCCATCCTTCCGGCCTGCGCCGTGTCCCCCGCCGGGCCGTAAATATTGATTTTGGGCGCCTCTTTGGTCTTCGGATCTACGTATTCGGATTGCTCGGAGAGCTGTTTCCCGTATTTCGCCCAGATGGCGTCGCTATACGCAAAGGACGTGGACTTGTGCCGCGCGACGATTACCACGGCCAGATCGTTGTCCTTCAGCCCATATGTTTGTTGGTTCGCGTTGTAATAGTTCGTCGCAAATTGCATGGCCCAGCCCATGCTGTCCGCAGATGACGTATCGAAAAGAAAACGGTGCACGCCGGGAATCTTGTCATACCAATCGTCCTCCGCGTGGCGAGCGGGCCGCCACGGCGTATCCGTCGCCGCAGCCTGCGCCGAAGCTCCGGAAGCGCCTACGACGCTCGCTGCGCCGGCCACGCCGGCTCCCATTCCGAGCCGCGCCAGAAATCCTCGCCGCGCCACCGAGGACTGCAACCATTTCCCTTCCATGCGAACCTCCTCTATTTCCTGGATTGAAATTTGAAGAGCGGCCCCATTATATGCCCATTTCTTGGAAGTCTCTTCCCGGAATCATTGCGGATGCAGAATAGGTTTAGGAAGAGGCAACGGTACTGATTTGTGCCTCCACAGTCCGCACATCGCTCGTCCGCGCCACGGAAGGAAAAAACGCGGCCCACATTCGGGCAATGGCATATACGGCAAAAATCGCCAGGAAGGGTTCGATCGGATGCCGGTAGCGCAGCCCAGTGTGCGTGATGTAATACGGGATGGGAAAAAGGAAAACGCAAATGGCAAGCGGCAACGAATCCCTCCAGTTGCGGCGCAAGGCGAGAATCATGCCGGCCAGCGAAACCACAGAAAACAGCGAACAATACCACACGTTCGCCCGGCTGAGGTCCAATGCGCGCAACCAAAGATCAACCCTGGAGTCAAACGTAGCCGCCCAAGTATCCAAAATCCTGTCGGACGTGTTTTTTAAAAACGCGCCAGGATGGCTCTCGATGAAGCCGATCGCCTGGTGCAGCTTTAGCCGATTGTAGTTGGGTTCGCCGGCGAAAATGAGTCGCAGGCGCTCGTGAAAATTGCCGATGGGATGAAGCTCGTTCGAATAAATCTCTTTCACCGCGGGATTGTTGCCCAGCCAGAACTCCAGGCCGAAATTCGATTTCACGAAGACCCAATCGCCCAACACGTAATGATTGCGAAGCGTCCAGGGCAAGAGGGCCAGAATAAACATGCACACGGCTCTCGCGCATAATGGGAAAGACGACTTCCAACCCGATTGCCGGCGCTGAAAGATCAACCATCCGAGCAGAAAAGGAAACAGGCCGCACAGCGTCGGATTTACGAGTCCCGCCAATCCCCATAGCAGTCCATAGCCCGACCAGGCGAGAGGCGAAGCCGATTCGCGCAACCCGAGCGTGGCCTGCACAATAAGAGCAAGCAGCAGCGCGGCAAGGCTCTGGTCCCACGCCCATTCCAGGGGCATCAGAATCGCATAGGGAAGGAAAACCCACACCCAGGCAGAAGCCAAGCCCATCTTTTCGCCAAAAAGCTTTTTGCCAATTGCGTGGATTGGCCAGCAAGTGGCCGCGGAAAAAATGCAATTCAATATTTGGCCGATCAGAATTCTGCTGGAAGGATTGAGGTTGAAGATCCGAAAACCGAGCGACCACAAAAATGGGTAGACTGGCGCGAGCCAGGCGGTAGCGAGTTCATATCCCGGAAAGGGGCCGAAGAAGCCCTTGCCCGTTGCGAGGGACAAGGCAATGTTTGCCGCCTCACCGCCGGCCACTTGAAATTTTGGACGGGCGTTTGCATTTGAGTGCGTGAGCCACAACAGAATAAGACGCACCACGAGGGCAGCAGCGGCCGCGAGTGTTGCGGAACGAAGAACGAAAGATGGGTTGCGGGCTCGGCCGGGAGGCATGATCGCGGGCGTCACCTTTCGAGGAAAATCGCCCATAATTCAGCGTATCTTCCCGTCGGGCGCAATGCCACATCGGCTCAACCGCACGATTCCTAATCAGAATGATTGATGAAATGAGCACAGTGGCACAGGCTTTTTACCCCGAGCACTAGTGAAGGGCAGCCTGTGGATTTTAAGTTCCTCCAAGCTCTAACCCCCGCAGGCTGCCCTTCAATAATGCTCAGGGTAAAAAGCCCGCGCCACATTACTTCCATGCGGAATAAACGGGCTTGCCAACCATGAACGCGGGGTTCGCGCCGGGACGGGGGCGGAATTTTTCCGCGCGGCCGTTGTTAACCTCGGCGAGGTACAGATTCCCTTCCTGATCAACGCTCATCCCGTGCACATTCCACAGGGCGCCTGGCCAATCGCCCTGGCTGCCCCATTCGTAGAGAAGGTGGCCATCCATATCGAACTTGATGATCTTGGCGGTAAAGCCATCGGCGATCCAGAGAAAACCGTCGGCGGCATGATAGAGGTATTGCGGCGTGGACGGTTTTCCCGTCGTCCACTGATCGAGAAATTTTCCATTTTCGTCGAAGATTTCGATGCGATGATCGGAGCGGTCCGTGACGAATACGCGGTGGCGGGGAAGGTCGAACACCACGCCATGCACATCATGGAATGTGCTTGGCCGAGTATCGTCCGGAGGATTCGACGGTGTTCCCCAGGCCATCAGGTATTTGCCGTCCTTATCGAATTTCACGACGCGCGTGTTCCCGTAGCCGTCGGTCACGAACATGGTTCCGTCTGGCAGCCAGTTGATGAACGTGGGCCGGTTGAAATGCTTTTCGTCCTCGCCTGATTCATAAGGCGTGCCCAGCGTTTTTACCAGCTCTTTTCCGTCATGCGTAAATTCGTAGACCGCGTGTCCCTGATCGTCCACTACCCAAATGTGTTTCTCGGGATCGTACGGATTCATTGTGATCGAGTGCGGGCGCCGCAGCATTTTGTCCCACTTCGTCCAATCTTCGATCATATTGCCATTGGCATCGACTACCACGATGCAATGTTCCCAGCGCGCATCTACACCCAGCTTCCCGCTCCACACCGGATTTCCCGCCGCCGTCACCGGCCCAACGGAAGCGTTGCGCCACGGCACTTGCGACACCGGAAACGAAATGCTCGGCCCCACGGAAGGATAGGCAACTTCCTCGGGCCGCTTCAGATTCGGAATTTCGCCGCGCTCGAGAATGAAAACGCGATTGGGATTTTCGGCAAACACGCTTTCCACCGCGCCAAAAGTCCACTTCTCGTGGCCAGGCAGCGCGCTGATCGGCTTGGGCCAGTTTGGATCGACTTGGTACGGGCCATTCACGTCCTGACCTACTCGCTCCCCAGCCAGCGCCGCAAATCCATAGCCCGCCTTATTCTGCGCCTGCACGGAAATCATTTTGCTGGTAAGGATCGCTCCAGCGATAAATCCAGCCGCGGCCATCGCGGCGAGGAGTAGCGTCATTGTGCGTCGAGTCATAAACCTATTCTCCCGAAATGAAAAATCCATCTCAAAATCGATAGATCTAAATTTCCGGAAGGTACTATACACCCTGCGCCGCAAATGAGTCCCCAAACGAGCGAGTGGACGACTGCACGACGCGCTGCACATCCCGGGACCGGCAGACTGCGACTTGCACCAGAATTGCGATAAAAGACCAGGGTTCTCCCGAATTGTGCAAAATGTTGCATCCCCATCTCATCGATTTCTCCGTAAGTCATTAAGAATTATCTATTTATGAAACTCTGGCAATGGAATCCGTAATGCTCCCGGATGGGTAGCCCTAAATGGAGGCATCGAGAGCGAGCCCAATCGTTTTCCCTAGTCATAGGGAGGCGGGACGCGCCATCGGCGGCGCAGAAACGACAAGCCGAAAGGAAACTAAAATGGACGAGACAAAAACACCGACACGCCGCGCTGGAATACAGCCTTTGTGTCCGTTTCACCTGGATGCCATGATTCCACCGGCTGACAAAACAACGGATTATTTTTCCTGCCGCCGGCCCTTTTGCGGATTGCGCTGGGGCGCAGCGACGGACTACTTCCGGTTTTTAGACGAGAAACCGTTCCGCACACCGCAACAGGAGGAAGATGAGACGCTCTGCCCGCAGCCAGGGCACGGCCACATGTTCATTTCGGAGATTGGAATAGGTAATGCCGTGTGGGAGTGCTCGGTCGAAGGTTGCACCGAGACGCAACAAAAGCGCATACCTCAGCCTCCGGTCTGGGCTATCCCCAAGAACCAGAATCGATCCGCCGATCCAGTCGTTGCAGCCACTCCAGCCGCAATTTATACGCAAGGTCCTCCTGGAAGCCGTCCCGCTGCGAATCCAGCGCCCGGTGCAAGAAAACGGCCAGGTTGGGTGTGGCCCATTTCTCTGTTTTACGCACTCGGGTTTTTGGTTCTGGTACGGTTCATCATAATGTATGCCACGGGGGCGCTCCCCGTATCAGCGCGAGTGAATGAATACCTTGCGAATCTTGGCGCGCTCGGCATCTTCATGGCCCTCTTTCAACCGCTGCTCTCGCTCGCCGCCGCGGTGGCTCTGATTATGCTGCGAAAAGAGGCCGTCACCCTATTCCGGGTGCTACTGGTTTTCGCGATCTCTTCGAATCTGTGGACGTTCGCCATAAAAAATGGCGTCAATGGGGTGCACGCAAAATCGGGCCCGATGATAGGGGCGGTTGTGGGAATTGGGATTCAGCTGGCGGTATGCTTCTACGCCGAGCAATTAAAAATGCAAGGCACTCTCCGATAAATTTTAGGGGCTCCCTATCCCAAATGGATTCGAAGCACACGGCCGTGCGAAGCGCAGTGACGCCCCCTGGGAACGCCAATCTCCCGATTGACGGGTGGCAGGCGCCAATTGGATGATTGGCGTTCCAAGAATGCGGAAATCATCCGTACCTCGATCGGTCTCCTTGTATCCCAAAATTAATACCATCCGCTCCTGCCCCTATGTTACATTTCCGCGACTTTTGAGGGCTGAGGAGGATTTTGATTTATGGCATCGAATGGATCTTTCCAATGCGAGGTGGAAAAGTCGACGGACGACGCTCAAGGGAATAAGGTTACGAATGTTACCTGCCGTGGCAGACTCGTTTATGACAACGCCGCCCAAGTGAAAGAAGTCATCAAGCCGCTCATCCCTCTCGGCGGGCGAATTATTGTCGACCTGGGTGATTTGAGTTTTATGGACAGCACCGGACTTGGAACACTGGTAGGGCTCAAGGCAACCGCCCTGAATCAGGGTCTGTGCAAGTTGGAATATGTCAACATGACTCCGCGCATCCTGGAACTGTTACGCCTCACGAGTCTGACGAAGCTGTTCGCGTCCTGAGCTTCCGATTTTTAACTTTAAGAAACTATTACAATCGCATTCCGCCTGGGACAACCTTTACTTTTTGCCGAATCCCGGCGGATCCCTGGAATCCCCCCCGCGAATCAGGATGAATCCGTGCCCGAATCGATCGCCTCGTACAGTTGTGGCCAAAGTGGCAAATTCCTCCTTCAACGTAGCTTCGGCGTCCAGTGTAGGTTTGCGTCTACGGACCTTTACATCCCCTGCAGAACAATCCGAAATCGGCTTATACTGTCGTTTCACCGTCTAGCGCGCGTTCCAAGGAAATACAACTGGAGGAGATTCACTTGACGAGTTCCGTCGTTGAATCCAAAGTCAAACGAGACTCGCCCGACTTCGAGAAGAATACCCGCCGCATGGTTGACCTTCTGACCGAAATCAAGAACCAGGAAGCCATGATCCAGCAGGGCGGCGGCGCGAAGGCCATCGAAGCGCAGCACAAGAAATCCCGCCTCACCGCTCGCGAGCGCATCGCCCGGCTGATCGATCCGCACACATCGTTTTTCGAGCTGGGAATTTACGCCGCCTACGAAATGTACGAAGAGTGGGGCGGAGCACCGGCCGCGGGAACCATCACCGGGGTCGCGCGAGTCTGCGGCCGCCTGGTGATGATCATCGCCAATGATGCGACAGTGAAAGCCGGGGCCTTCTTCCCTCTCACTGCGAAAAAGGTAATTCGCGCGCAAAATATTTCCATCGACAACCACATCCCGACAATTTACCTGGTCGATTCCGCCGGCGTGTTTTTGCCGCTGCAGGAAGATGTTTTCCCAGATACCGACGATTTCGGCCGCGTCTTTCGCAATAACGCCGTGATGAGCGCCATGCGCATCCCGCAAATCACCGCGATCATGGGCATGTGCGTCGCGGGCGGCGCGTATCTGCCGGTAATGTGCGATCACATTCTGATGACAGAAGGCTCGGGGCTTTTTCTGGCGGGGCCGGCGCTGGTGCAAGCGGCCATCGGGCAGAAAGTTTCCGCCGAGGAATTGGGCGGCGCGAAGATGCACGCCGAGATTAGCGGCACCGTCGATTTTCGTGAGCCAGACGATGATGCGTGCCTCGCGCGCATCCGCGCGCTCGTCGATAAGATGGGCCATCCGCCCGCCGCGCGTTTCGATTACAAGGAGTCTGCGAATCCCCTGTTCCCACCCGAGGAAATCTACGGAATTTTTTCCTCGGACCCGGCACGCCAGTACGACATGCACGAAGTAATTGCGCGCATCGTGGACGGCAGCAAATTCGAGGAGTATCGCGCGGAGTACGGAAAAACTTTGCTATGCGGCTATGCAAGAATCGGTGGCCGGGCCGTCGGCATCGTGGCCAATAATAAAAAACATGTGCCTACGATTGACGCTGCGACAGGCGAACGCCGCATTGAGTTTGGCGGCGTGATCTACACCGAATCGGCCGAAAAAGCTGCGCGCTTCATCATGGACTGCAACCAGAATCTGGTGCCGCTGATTTTTCTGCACGATGTGAACGGATTCATGGTGGGCAAGGAAGCGGAGTGGAGCGGCATCATCCGCGCCGGCGCGAAAATGGTGAACGCCGTGTCCAACAGCGTCGTGCCGAAGATCGCGGTAATTTGCGGCGGCAGTTTCGGCGCGGGCCACTACGCCATGTGCGGCAAGGCTTACGACCCGCGTTTTCTTTTCGCTTGGCCCACGGCCCGCTACGCGGTGATGAGCGGCGATTCTGCTGCATCCACGCTGGTTGAAATCAAGATCAAGCAGCTCGAGCGTGAAGGAAAAAAACTTTCCGAAGCCGATAAGAAAGAACTGAAGGAATCGATTCGCGCCACCTACGAGCATCAGACCGATCCGCGATATGCGGCCGCGCGCTTGTGGGTCGATGCCATTATCGACCCAGCGCAAACGCGTGAAGCATTAGTATGGGCGCTGGAAGCGGCCGCCTTGAATCCGGAGATGAAGGAATTTAAGACCGGCGTGCTTCAAACATGACTTACCGTAATTGCGGCACTTGTTTGCGTCGCCCATTACTTTGTCATTCCGAGGCGTGCCTTTCGCCGAGGAATCTCTCTTTCTTTTCTGCACGCCAAAACCGAGGAGAGATTCCTCGGCAAAAGACGCCTCGGAATGACAGGAATGAATTAGACGCTGTCAACGGGGCAGGCCACCCAATCATAAGGACTTTCAATTGACTGACACTGTGGAAATAATCGAGTGCCCTCGAGATGCTTGGCAAGGACTCGCGGGATTCATTCCGACAGAAGTGAAGATCGATTACTTGCTCCGCCTCGCCTCTGCAGGCTTCAAGCACATCGACGCGGTCAGTTTTGTTTCACCTAAACACGTGAAGCAAATGGCCGATAGTGAAGAGGTGATGAAAGGATTTCTGGCGGGCCTTCCCGCGGGAGCGGAGCAGCCCGAAATCATCGGGATCGTCGTAAATGAAATGGGAGTCGAGCGTGCTCTTGCAACCCCTGGCGTCACAACCATTGGCTATCCGTACTCGATCTCAGCCTACTTTCGACGGGCGAATGCCAACATGAGCAAGGGAGAATCGCGCGCGCTCGTCGAAAATTTGCGCAAGGCCACGAAAGCGTCGGGACACGGACTGGTCGTGTACATTTCGATGGCGTTCGGCAATCCATACGAGGAGCCCTGGGGCGCGGAGATTGTCGAAGACGCCCTCGTCTGGCTGAAGGATATCGGAGTGCGATGCGTGTCGCTCGCCGATACGGTCGGGACCACGCCTCCCGAATACGTGGGCGCGTTATATACGACGGTGAAGGATTGCGTCGCGGGGATCGAGTTGGGCGTCCATTTGCATAGCCGGGCGGAAGGCGCGGCGCAAAAAATTCTCGCCGCCTACGATGCGGGCTGCCGGCGATTCGATGGCGCGCTCACCGGACTAGGTGGGTGTCCATTCGCGGGAGACGAGTTGGTTGGAAATTTAGCGACAGAGACGATTCTATCGGCTCTCGCTTCCCGCGGCGTGGACACGGGGATCCGTGAGGAGGCGTTAGCGCCGTGCATCGCCTTATCGAACGAAATTCGTGCCAAATATTCGCACGCTGCGCAAGCTCAATAAGAAAATCCCCGCCCCTGAACAGGCGGGCTACAGCGTACGGAAACAACATGGCTCAACAATACGCCGTAACAATATTGCTGTAGCTCGGTTCATTAGATTCTTTGTCAGAATTTGGTTTTGGATCATGTAGCGCCCGCCTTTAGGCGGGCATCTGCATGATTCCAAGATGCCCGCCTAAAGGCGGGCGCTACAAAACCGCTTCGATTTAATGTTTTCGCACAGGGTCTTCAGAGTCTGTGTGAGAACTCCGGTTGACGCGTCTCTTATACTGCAGGAGAGAGGAGACGCGATGGCTAGGTTTTTGGATTACAACCCGGATCAGGCGTACTTGTTGCCGCCGAGCGTGCTTGATGTTTTGGGATCGGGTCATCTGTGTTTTTTTGTTAGGCGAGTGGTGGCCAAGCTCAACTTGGATCAGTTTCGGAACGAGTACGGAGAAGAAGGGGGTCCGGCCTACGCGCCGGAGATGTTGGTTTCGGTCTGGCTGTACGCCTACGCGCTGGGCGTGACCAGTTCGCGCAGGCTGGAACAGCGGATTCGGGAAGATTTGGCGTTTCGCTATTTGGCAGGCGGGGCGGCGCCGGATCACTGGACGCTGAATGCGTTCCGGCGACGACACGGCAAGGGATTGAACGATTTGTTTACGCGCGTGGTGGAGTTGGCGCGGGCCAGCGGACTGGGAAAGCTGGGGCACGTGGCCATTGACTCGACGCGCATCGCGGCCAACGCCTCGCGGAATCGGATCGACACGGAGCAGGCCCTGCGAGAGGCGCGGGCACGGATTCGGCGGGAGATTCGCCGCTGGCAGAAACAGTGCGATGCGGACGATCCGAACGAAGGCGCGGGCAGCGAAGTGAGCGGGGAAGTGCTGGCGCAACTGGAACAGCAACTGCAACGGATTCCCGAGCGACTGGAGCGGTTGCGCAAATCGGGGCTGAAGAAACTGTCGCGGACCGATCCCGACAGTCGTTTTCTGCGCGAACGGGGCGGGTTCACGCTGGGCTACACGGCCACGCTGGCGGTGAGCGAAGATCATCTGATCGTGGCGCAGCAGGTGACGCAGGAAACCAACGATAACGAGGCGCTGGTGCCGATGGTGGATCGAGTGGAACGAGAGTGCGGAGAGCGACCGCAACGAGCCAGTGCCGACAGCGGATTTTTTTCGTTGGACAATTTGAAGGCGTTGGAGGAGCGAAACGTGGATGGGTACGTTCCGGACTCGAATTTGGCGCGCTGGTTGAATCGCGGAGGTCGGCTGCGGCAGCGGGCCGGTGATCCAGCGCATCGCCGCATGCGGCGGAAACTGCGAGACCCGGCGGGCCGCGCGATCTATGGCCGACGCAAAGCGATCGTCGAACCGGTGAACGGAGTGCTGAAGGAACAACGAGGGATGCGGCGGTTTCGCCAACGAGGCCTGCAGGGCGCTGCCGGAGAGTGGGCCCTGAGTAGCACCGCATATAACGTGACGCGGATGTGGCGAGCCTGCTAAGCGCGCCACCGCTGTTTTTTCATCGAAGAATTCGAGAGTCACCAACATATGTTCCAATACGAGGCTCAAGACCAAAGGCGCGTCGAGTCTTCACACAGACTCTTCAGCCCGGTGTTTTTTCTATCGCGATTCCAGGTCTCCTCTATAACGGGCAAGTCCGGAGGTCGCAACGAAATGTTGTTCAAAACACTTCATCTGGAATTCACGGGCGAAATTGCCTTGATCACGCTGAGCCGCCCGGAGAAACGCAACGCCATCTCTCCCGAAATGATCACGGAGCTTCACGCCGCGTTCACTGAGGTCGAAGAAAGCACCGCGCGCCTCCTGATTCTGACCGGGACGGGAAAAGCCTTCTGCTCCGGCGTGGACCTCGAAGCGCTCAAAACGCTGGCAGAGCAATCGCCCGAACAGCAACGCGCGGACGCCGACCGTCTCGCAACCCTCTTCCAGCGTATCTGGAGTTTTCCGAAACCAACGATCGCCGCCGTGAACGGCCACGCCCTCGCCGGCGGCTGCGGCCTCGCGACTCTCTGCGACATCACCATCTCCGTTCCCGATGCCAAATTCGGATACCCAGAAGTGCGCATCGGTTTCCTGCCCGCGGTCGTCTCGATATTTCTAATCCGCCAGATCGGAGAAAAGCAGGCGCGCAACCTGCTCCTGACCGGAAAAGTCATCGAAGCGCCGGAAGCGCATCGCCTCGGCCTCATCACGCAAATCGTTCCGGAGAAGGAATTAATGATCGCGGCGCAGATTCTGGCCGCGAACCTGCTCGAGTGCAGCCCTGTAAGCCAGCTCATGACCAAGAAGCTGCTGCACGATTTTGCCGCTCCGGAAATCGACCGCGAGCTCAAGCTGGCCGCAGCAGCCAGCGCACAGATTCGCACGACCGACGATTTCCGCGAAGGCCTCGCATCCTTCCTCGAAAAGCGCGCCCCGCATTGGACCGGGAAATAGATCCGCGCCGCACCCGGGCGCGGCACGCAGCCGTTCTGTTACAATTTCACATCCAATGAGTGAATTTTTCGACACCGTGGTGCGCGTCCGTTACGCCGAAACGGACAAGATGGGCATCGTCTATTACGCCAACTACTACATTTATTTTGAAATTGGTCGGGTCCATCACGATGGCGCACGATCAGACGGTGCGCGCGGGCGGATTCATGCACGTTTCCACATATTTTGCGGATGTGGTGCGCACCGGGATGACCACGAATCACGTGTGGGAAGGGCTTCGCTCCGGAGTTACGCAGGACGAATTGCGCCGCTATTGGGCGCCCATCAGTCCAGTCCCATATCTGGACCGGCTTCGCAATACCGGCCAGAGCATGCTGATGATCAGCGGGCGATACGATCCGACGTTCTGGTACGAATTCACCGCGGACATGTTTCAGACCATGCGGCAGAAGGGCGTGCAGCTGGAAACGATGACGCTGCCGTGCGGGCATTATTCGCTGGAGCTTGCCCCGTTTGCGTATTCGGCTGGGTTGCGGCTCGGACTGTTCTTGTTTCAGAATCTTGCCTGAGTGGCGCAGGCTAAAGCCTGTGGGGTTTAATTCTTAGAAGGACTAAACCCCACAGGCTGAAGCCTGCGCTACCTAGGATCACGCCTTCATTTTTTCAAAACCAAAATAGCGGCGATATTTTTCGGGGAGCGGCTTGGGGCGGCCGTGGCTGTCGCACACGACGTGGACTGTCTCCCCGGTGGCGAGCAATTCGCCGGATTCGTCGTGCAGAATTTCGTAGCCGAATGTAATCATGCGGCTCTTGGCCGTGACCACTCGCGTCCGAATG
>Ga0206833_1091_pt1 | contig 22595 bp, 22 predicted proteins | sample Alteio_BWOrgCont_32_FD_152891 | JGI IMG/M metagenome (GOLD analysis project Ga0206833, IMG submission 152891) | Enriched cells from forest soil in Barre Woods Harvard Forest LTER site, Petersham, Massachusetts, United States -... | ecosystem: Environmental > Terrestrial > Soil > Temperate forest >... | reverse complement strand
GGCCCAGCCAAACCGCCCACCAGTCTTCTTTCGACCAGAATTCCTGCCAGCCGGATGTTTTTGTACCAGTTGTTTCTGTATGAGTTGTTGTCATATCAATTGTTTTTTAATTGTTATTTAAGGTTCAATAAAAAAGCATAGCTCTGTTCAGGGAAAATCAATTCCAACTACGCGGCAAAGCGAAAATAAATAAATATAGTTAATCTACCAAATTAGTAGATATTATTGATGTGATACCAGATTCACTATAATGGGGGCTCATTTAGAATACTATGAATTAATTTGGCTTCGAGTATGGCTGGATAAAAATCAATAAAAAAGGACTGCTTTTTTAAACAATCCTTTTAATCTATTTGCGCTTCGATAGAATATTAATCGAGCTAAAAAATTGGCCAGACGGCACTTTAATTAGCAAAAGGATATTGCAGGTAAATCAATAGTAGGTTAAGCGAGAGAAATGGTAATTCAATTACAGCTGATTTAATTGCTTTGAATGATAGTTGCATGCATATAATAATGAGGATGGAAACCGCCATTATTATATTACCTGTTTTGTACAGTTGCGGATGCAGGATAAAAATAGCGCCGGCCATAGTAAATATGCCAAAAAGCATTTGCCAAAATGGATTTAGATTTGCTTTTTCAAAGATGGCTATTGACTCTGGCTTTCCGCCTACAATAGCAACCCCCTGTTTGAAGCCCATAAAGACTACGAAAAGCATAATAAGCGATGTGATGATTTTGAGTAACATTGCTTTATATATTAAGGGCCAATAGCAAGCTTTAAATTTTTCTATTGGCCCTGATTTTGAATTAATTAATTGCACCACCATTTACTAAAAGGTGTTGTCCGTTTACAAAAGACGAAAGATCGCTGGCAAAAAATTCAGCTACGTTGGCTACGTCAACCACTTCAGCCAAACGGCCCATTGGACAGCTATCCAGCAATTGTTTCCTTAAGCGGGGATAGGAATCTGCCTCAGCAAATATCCCTGAATGATCTACCGCAAAGGGGATGATTGAATTTACGGTAACTCCGCGATGACCTATCTCTTTTGAAAGAACGTCGACCAAATAGCGCGGAGTAGTTTTGCTGCCACCATAAACGGCCATACCTGTTACAGGGAAGGAGGTGGTTGATGACGCGATATAAATGATGCGACCACCATCTTCTATTTGTTTTGCAGCTTGCTGCAGCGTAAAATAGGTGCCTTTGGTGTTAATGGAGAATAAGCGGTCAAATTGTTCTTCGGTAAAATCAGTAACAGGTGTTTCTACCATTTCTACGCCGGCATTAGCCACTACGATATCAATTTTTCCGAAGGCTTTTTTTGCTTCTGCAAACAATTTTTCTATTTCGGCTACTTTGCTCACGTCGGCCTGAACTGCTATTACTTTTGCGCCCATAGCGGTAATGTTGCTTACCACTTCATCAGCTGATGCCTTATCACGTGAGTAATTGATCACAATATTTGCACCTAAAGCTGCGTAGCGTTCTGCGATAGCTTTACCTAATCCTCTTGCTGAGCCGGTTATAACGGCTACTTTATTATTTAATGAGTTCATGATTGAAAATTTTAAATGGTTATTAATGTTGATAGTATTATTTATGATGAAAATTGTTATTTGAATTATGCCATTGCACCGTTTAAACCTATAGTTTGGCCGCTTATCCATTTAGCATCGTCGCTTGCCAAAAAGGCTACTACTTTTGCAATATCTTCAGGTTGGCCTATGCGGTTAAAGGCGTTAAGTGATGCCAGGCGGTCAATTACCTCTTGTGGTTTTCCTTTGGTAAATAATTCGGTATTGGTAGGGCCGGGCAAAACAGCATTTACATTTATGCCCCTTGCCCCAACTTCTTTAGCAAATACCCGTGTCAGTTGTTCAACGGCACCTTTTGTGGCAACGTAGGTACTGTAAGTGGGCATCATGACCCGTGTAGTGGTTGAAGAAAAATTAATGATACTGCCGCCGTTGGCTAATTTGGTTGCGGCTTCACGCAATGTATTAAAAGTGCCCCGAACATTGATGTCGAATTGGCGTGTAAAATCTTCGTCGGTAGTGTCCTTTAGCAATTTGGTGATCATCACCCCCGCGTTGTTTACCAGTACATCTATTCGCCCATATTGTGCAATAGCGGCGTCAAACATTTTGGCTACTTCATCAGCCTTGCTTACGTCGGCTTGTAAGGCAATTGCTTCACCGCCTTCAGCTTTGATACTGTTTACTGTTTCTGCGGCTGCTTCTTTACCGCCTGCATAATTTACAATTACTTTTGCGCCGGCCCGGGCCAACTGGTGTGCAACTGCGGCTCCTATACCTCTTGAGGCGCCTGTTACTAAGATTACTTTGTCATTTAGCGTTTTCATGATTCCTTTGTTTTTTGTTTGTCTTAATTGACAAAACAAAGGTCATGTTTGCCGCGCCGGCAAAATTGCAAGCCTTAAAGCAAGACTTGCAATATTCTAAGATGTGGGAGACTTATCGTTCTTTCTGAACTGCGCGGGAGCAATATGAGTGTGCTTTTTGAAGTAATTACTAAAATGCGCCAGCTCCGTAAAGCCTAACCGATAGGCAATTTCTTTGATGGAGATGGATGAATTTTGCAACAGCGACTTTGCCTCGGCAATTGTTTTTTCAGTTATCCAGGTTCCTACCGGCTTGCCGGTTTTAGTTTTGATAACTGTACTTAAATAATTGGGATGCAGATGTTGAGCATCTGCATATTCCTGTACCCTGAAGGCCCGGTCTGCCTTACCCTCACTAAGATCGCGGTAATGTTTTTCCAGCAGGCGCTTAAAGTTTTTAACGATCAATGAGCTTCTGTTTCCCTCATAGATAGGATTATAATCCAGCCAGAAGCAAGCTTTAATCTTTAATAACAAAACCACAAACAGGTTTGCTATGATCCGGGTACGGTAGGGCGAGTTATTGGTATATTCTGTATGTATTTGAAGATATAATCGTTCGAACTCGCTAAATAACTCTTCGCTTATAACGCGCCCGGGAAATGTTTCAGCCAGTAAAAAAGGAAATTCTTCAAAAATATCGGCATGCACATTTTCTTTAAGAAATGATTCGCTCAAAGTAATCAGATATACCTCACCAATAGCCGTCCACTCAAATGAACGGTAATGGCCCGGATTGGTAAAATAAACGGTACGGGGTTGCAGTGGCACCTTTTGCTCATCAACGGTATATTCACCAAAACCATTTTTAATAAATACAAATACGAAGAAATTAAGCCGGTGGCCGGGCGACTTAAATGGAAGGTTTTGGAGCATAACATCTTTAAGATTAAATATGGTGAAGTCCGTATTTGCGTCTATCAGATCTACCGGTAGTCCCATGTAGCTGTATTGATCACGCAGATTGTTGAATACTTTATCGACTTTTTCCATAAGCGGTGTTCAAATCCTGGTTTTGGCTACCGGGTATTTCACCATCCAAGTTAAAAAATCTTTCCAAATAAAAACTTATTTGCCAGGCTAAGCATGCCCTCAGCGGATTCGGATAACAAAAAGAAACTGACATTATTTTGTCGGTGTTCACGGCGTTCACGGTGTTCATGCGTTCAAAAATGAACACTGCAAGTTCAGTAAGAATTTTTTACTTAATTGTTGATGTTCATTGCGTGGTATGCAAACATAAATGAAAAGCCCCTAGAAACTAATCTAAAGGCTTTTCGATTTTGTGCTCCCGACGAGATTCGAACTCATATCGATGGTACCGGAAACCATAATTCTATCCATTGAACTACGGAAGCAATATTGATGCAAATATATTAATTTGAATGCGAACTCTTACCGTGATTTGACTATCATTTTAAAAAGATTCCCATTTGGTATTCGCTACATCAGTATTTGTTTGGCAAAACCCCTCTAAAAGCAGTTAGACGATTAATTTGGCTGCTTTCCGGCGTTTCGCATCCTGATCAGCGAAAAATTAAGACTGGATTGCTTTACATCGTCAGCTAGTTTATGGAGGTTCGGAGTAAAACGAAGCTCAATATTTCTTTTTAATAATTCCCCAAACAGATCAAAAATTACTGTTACCCCTATAGGCTCAATAGCTTTATAGGAGATAAAATAACCGGCACATTCATCAAGTATAGTAAATGTATCAGGCGGAAACTCATAGCAATAAAGGGTGGCATTGACGATTTTTTTGAACCATGCTGATTCAATGACTACAACATAATCGGCAGTGGAGTGTTTAAAAAAAGTATCCAGATCGGCCTTTGTTGTTTGGGGCGATGCATAATAAGTTACCCGCGGGCAATCGCGGGGAAGCAGGTAGTTATGCAGTAGCTTTTCTGAGATAGCAAAAACAACATCCCCGGTTATTTTATCGAAATGAGAAGGAGATGGCTTTGGCTCAAATACTTTGATGCCCGGCTCTTCGCTAATATGAAATAAACGCTCACTCATTTTAGTCTTTTTACAAACCCTGATGATTTTATTTCGTAGCCTATATGCTGATAAAAGGCATATGCGACTTTTCTTTCGTCGCGCAGACCACTGGTTAATACAATCATATAAGCATCAATTTCGGCCGCCCATTTTTCAGCTTCCATCATCAACAGTTTACCTGCACCCATGTTTCTGCAGTTTTTTGCGGTAACCAATGCCAATACCCGTATGTATTTGGCATTATGTTCATAACCATAATTTTCGGTCATACCTATCATCCCTGCAACCTGGCCGTCAGTGGCGACAGCCAATAACGTTTTAAACTCTTTTAACTGTAATATATTTCTTAAACGAATTTCTATTTCCCCGGCGGGTGCAGGGTAACCCAGGTCGTGAATCAGCGGAATCATTGCAGCAATATCTTCTTCAGTTGCAGTTCTAATTTGTATCATTTGTAATGTTAAACTTAATAAAAAATGGGGCAGAGCCCCATCATAAATTGTAAGAAATTTGTAGTGATTAGTTCTCTAAAAATTCAGCCTTTAATTGAGCGATCTTTTGATCATCTAAACCTATCTGCGTTTTCAAAAAATTATCTACTGAGCCATATTGTTTAACAATAGCGGCAAAAGTGGCATCCAGGTATTCTTTTTTTGCCAGCATCATTTCAGTAGCCACATCTTTATCAATATGCATTCCTGCCATGCCTTTTATTGATCTTTCATTTTCGCCTTTGCGGTAATAATTTGTAGCAGTATAATCATCTACAATTGTGGCATAGGGTACTCCTAAACTATAAAGAAGCAATGCCGCGCCAATTCCTGTACGATCTTTCCCGGCGGTGCAATGAAATACCAGGCTTTGATCAGCGGGCAATGCCAATAGCTTGCCAAAAAAAGGTTTATAACGATCAGCCAGATAGGTGGTTTTGCCGTAGAAATCAGCTATGAATAAAGAATCGGCGCTTTGTTTCCCTTTGGCGTGAATTAAACCCTGCATCATGGTGCCCAGGCTGTCGCTTCCTGCGGGACAAAGAACATAATCCATACCGGGGTTCAATTTGTCAGGCGCCTGGGCCGATTCCTGGTGACCGCGTAAGTCAACATCATAACTGATATTTAGTTGTTTTAGTTTTTCTAAATCAGCGGGTGTTAATTTGCTTATGTCGGCACTTCGGTACACTTTGCCCCACTTTACCGTATGTCCGTCGGTGGTTTTATACCCACCTAAATCGCGAAAGTTTGCTGCGCCTTGTAATACAACGTGCCTTTTTGTACTATCGGCTATCTGTGCGAATGTATTGCCGGTAATGAGTGTTACCAATGCAAATAAAATATATTTCTTCATATTGCTTTAAATTGAAAAAAGCAGAAGACCCTGGCTAAAGATCTCCTGCTTAATATTAAAAATTTATTTATCCTTATTTTGTAAGCCAGGTATCTTTAGTAGGATCGTCAGTAGTACTTCCAAATTGTGATTGAAGTGCTGCCTGATAATTTGCTGTATTACTTGATGATTCTGATGAAGGGTATTCCCATCTGCGTGGAATCAGGTTATTTGGCGTACCGATACCCGCACCACCTTGTCCAAACGTAGGTACACCTGTACGGCGGAAGTTGTAAAATGCCTCCCAACCAGAGTTATTAAACATAGAAACATATTTCTGGGTCAATATTTGTGTCAAACCGGTAGCATTGTCTCCGGCATACACTACATTGGCCATAAACTGCGGAATATTTACAGTAGCAGTTCCCCATACACCACCTTGTGCAATCAGATTAGGGTTGATAGCAGTATTGGTAGAAGAAAAAGGGAAGTTAATAGTTAACACTTCGCCATTGGTTAAACCATAATTAGCTAAAGAAGCATTAATACCATTGGTATACCATGTTGCTGAACTTCCGGTTATCCAGCCTCTGTTTATTGCCTCAGCAATGTTAAAGCACATTTCTGAATAACCTATAAATACAAATGGCTCGGCACTGGCGCCTGTTGATGAAACATAATAGCGGTTGTAATTAGCAAAAGAGTACAGGCCGTTATTTGAATTATTCAACAAGGTTGGTTGTGTTTGGTTAATATCAGAACCCACATAGGCTGTAAAATCGCTAACAGCTTTACCGCCTGCAACTGATGCAGGTGCAGGAGTAGCAACTACAAAGGCACGTGGGTCTTGTGTAGCAGTAGTGATGCTTAAATAAGTGCTGCCAATGTTTGAGAAGTTATTATAAGGGTTGTAACCTAATGAAAAAGTAGGATAACGATTGGTAGCATTAAATTTATAAACCAGGTTATCGCTATTTGACGCCATAATAGGATATTGAGTTGGATTACCCATTATGGTAACAAACTGTTGCGGTATCTGCAAATCAGCATTGTCAACAGCACGTTTGCTTAAGCTGATTAACACTCTTAAACGATAAGTATTGATCAATTTTTGCCATTGCTGATAGGTTAATCCAAATATATCACCGCTTGAATCCAAAACCGTATTTGCAAGTGAGGGAGTTGTTGTTATCAGATTGCCTAATAAAGTGTTGGCATTATCAAGCATTGAAAGGGCGCTCTTATAAACATCATGCTGGGTATCATATTTTGGAGTAAGTATACTTGCATTTCCTGCTTGTGAAAAAGGTATATCACCAACTCTTTGTGTTAACCAGATACCTGAATAAGCTTTAAAAAACAGGCTTAATGCATAGTATTTGTTAGTTTGATTACCTTGTTGTGAAATAGATTGCTGTTGTAATTTAATGGCATACTTTAAAATGTCATAACTATCAGTTGTGCTGCCATAATTGTAAGTGTTTGTACCCCTGTAATAAGAGTAATTAGCAATATCATACTGTGAACCTACTGATGAAGTGCCCCATGGTAATTCAGCCGAACGAACTAAGTTTGAGGTAAGCGTGTTAAGCAGCAGGGAAACTGGTACAATTGAGTTGGAACCGGCAACGTTGGGATTATCTATAAGATCCCCTTTTTGGCAACCAGTTATAGATACCATGCCTATTGTTAACAATAGCGCAAATGGGATAAATGATTTAATTTTCATATATTTTCTTTAAATCGATTAAACAATTAGAATGTTAAGTGAATATTTACACCGTAACGACGGGCTGTAGGACTTTCAAGATCACTACCTGCATTTGTACCTACTATTGTACCGGTAGAAGCATTATATCCTGATGCATATTCGTCAAGATCAACATCCTTGCGTGCAGCGAAGTATAATAAGTTTCTGCCCACTAAAGAGAAGGTTACTTTTCTGATAAACGTACCTTTCAACATGTTTGAAGGTAAAGAGTAACCGATTGTTGCTTCTCTTAACTTAGCATATGAACGGCTTATCATATAATACTCATCAAAGTTGCCACCAATACCACTTGAAATATAGCTCTGAACCAATACCTTGGTTGAGTTTGGCGCAAATGTTAACTGGCTTAGGTTGGTTATTACGCCACCAGGGCCGTATTGTGGTGTGCCGCTTGTTATAGTAACACCGGGGCCAACATATTCTGGAGTTGCAGCTTTAGTGCCTTCGGCAGTACTGTTCCATTCTGCTAAACGTGCAGCACCGTAGGCACCGGTTGCGGTTTCAATTGCTGTACCACCGTTCATTGACTGGTAGTAAGTTCTGTCGTACATTTTACCACCTATTCTGCCGTCAAACTGGAAGCTTAATGACCAGTTATGATAAGTGAAATGGTTAGTTACACCGAAAGAAAAGTCAGGGTCAGCATAGCCTAATAAACCATAGTTGCCATTGTTTGCCTGGCTTGGAGCAGATAAAGGAACACCACCGCTATTAACGATATCACCCTGGCCATCTCTTACGAATTTAGTACCATAAATACCGTCAAGCCTGTCGCCAATTTTGTATTCGTGACCATTTTGGTATAATTCAGTTTGATTGCCGTAGATTGATTTTAACGTTTCTTTGTAAGTTGAGTAGTTAGCGTTCACGTCCCAGTTAATTCCGTTAGGATTTTTGAGGATAGAACCCATCAATTCAATTTCAAACCCTTTTTTAAGTGTTGTTACGCCATTTACCAGTTGGTTGCTATAAGTTGTTGATGATGCTACCGGTAATTGATAAATGTTAGGGCCATTTGTTGTTGTAAAATAGGTAGCATTTAAACCTAACCTGTTACCTAAAAACTTAGCATCGAAACCAACTTCTGTTGATTGAACAGTAAAAGGTTTTAAGGCATTGTTAGCTATAGTATTTGACAAAGAGGCTGCAGAGGTACCGTTATAAATAGAAGTAACACCTACCGGAGATTCATTTATATAAGTAGGGCCGTTATACGGTGTGTAAAGCTCACTTCCGTAACCAATTAAATTACTAACAGGTTTTGAATTCCATAATGCTCCGTTAGCTGTAGTTTGAAAAGCATTGTATGATGTGCCAATGGTTGGAGCAGTTAATCCCCCCTTAACGTCAGCATATGAGCCACGTACTTTTAAGAAAGAGATAAACTCAGGTAATTTAACGTAATCAGATACCACACTGCTTAATGATACAGAAGGGTAGAAGAATGTGTTATTTCCTGAAGGTAAAGTTGATAGATTATCAACACGACCGGTGGTATTGATGTTGAAATAGTTTTTATAACCCAAATCAGCTGAGTAATAAGCACTATTAACCTGCATTTTTGAATCGAAATTGTACAGATAAGGTTTGTTTAGCGAGTTTTGAAGATTATAAACACCCGGTAAAGCTAAATCCTGAGTACTTTCCCAATCAGAATTATAGGTAAATGAACGCTCATTTGCGCCTAATAATCCTGTTACACTCCAGTTATTGAATTTGTGGCTGTAATTTAAACCTACATCTGTATTGTTTTCTAACAGGTTACGGTCATCCTGCCTGTAATCGCCATACCATCCGAAATAGTACCATGGAAGATATTGATTAAGGTTAGCACCCGCAGGTACATCTTCAGTATTGCGTTCATCATAGGTATCAAGCGCTGTACGCAGATAAATGTTCAGATCATTGTTGAACTTATAAGTTAATTTCAATGATCCGTAAATAGTTGATTTGGTTCTTCCTTTTAACCATTCGTCAGCAATAAAATAAGGGTTGTTTTCGCGGCCATATTCAGCAGCATATTGCGTTAGCCCCGGAACGCCTTGCGGGCCCTGGTAAATGTTTTTCAATGATCTTACATCGTAATCAGCAGATCCATAAACTTTAAACATGTATACATAGCTTTCAGGGCTATAATCCACATCAGGGATATTTGGCGAATATTGCTCATTCAGGTTCAAATCAGCATCAACACGTAATTTTGGCGAAATATCATATCCTGCAGATAATTTAAAATTATCAATATTCAATTCAGTATTAGGGAAGTCGCCTTTTTGATAGGTGTGACCGTATGACATATGGATATCATAGTTTGAACCACTTGCAGCTACCGATAATGTATTGGTATTGATTAAACCGGTTTGTACGAAATTATCAAAGTTATTTGCTCCACGAGCCACCCAGGGAGTTGCTTGTCTTACACCTGTAACCGGATTGTAAGGGCTATCGTATTGTTGAGTTTGAAATACACCATCAAAACGCGGGCCCCATTCTGGTAAACGTTGACTATTATCATATAATACGTTACCATAAGTGTATTGGTAATTTGTTCCGCGGCCATATTGAGTTTGACTCTGAGGAAGAACAATAAAGCCTTTTTCAGCTTCTGTTGTGCTGTTGAAATCAACTTGCCAGCCTTTTTTATCTTTGCTGCCTTTTTTAGTTGTAATAATAATGGCACCGTTAATACCACGGAAACCGTAAAGTGCCGCAGCATTTGGGCCTTTTAATACTGTGTAAGTATCAACATCATCAGCATTAAAATCAAAAGTATCTGATTCTACAGGTTCACCGTCCACAACGTACAAAATGTCTGTACTACCACGTAAAACAACAGTTGGCGCACCATAAAATTCAGAGCTTGATCCGATTTGCAAACCGGCAACTTTTCCGTTTAGTGAGTTTAAAGGATTTGCATCGCGTGCTGTTGTTAACTCATCACCATTAATTTGTGATTGAGAATACCCAAGTTTCTGAAATTCCTTTTTTACACCCAATGCCGTAACCACTACTTCAGTAAGTGTCTTGGTATCAGGCTTCAGTGTAACAGATGCACTAAGTTCTGTCACTACCAATTCCTGCTCAATAAACCCTATTGATCTAAAAACCAATGTCTGGCCCTTATCAACAGAAATAGTGAAACGTCCGTTTATACCTGTTACAGTACCTTTGGTACTTCCTTTAACAGTAACCGTTACGCCAGGTAAAGGTTGGTTATTGTCATCTAATACAATACCCCGTACCGGCAAATTTTGGGCAAACATTTTGCCGCAGGCCAAAAACACTATCAATAGTGTTAAAAGCAACCGTGAAAATTTTAGTAAGTTTTGTTTCATAAACGATTTTGATTTATCGTTATAAAACTATTTTACTACTATTACGTTATCGTTTTTGATTCAACAACAAAAAGTTAACAAATACTAAACAAATCAACAAAAACCAGCCTATTGTTAAGTGAAAATTTGAATAACGTCATGAAAATGTTATTACGAAAAATTGTTGCGTAATAAGTTATTCCCCACATTAATAAATTATTGCCCATTAGGAACAAAAGAAATCAAATAAAAATATTACGGCCGGTTTAAAATGCCACAAATGCATGTTAAGGCAGCGAATATTTAACTTTCCTTTGAAAAGCGTACTTCTTGACCTTTGCATATCTCACCAGCATGGAAAGGTTATAACTAATGTTTTTATGCATTTTGTCTATATCCAGTTCAGGTTCCATTTGATGGAGCGCACTTACAATTTCATCTACCAGCATAGGTTTCCCTTCTTTTGCCAAAATAAAACGTACCTTATTGCTGTAGGTTAGTGATTTGTCGTATTGAGTTGGGATATCATTCCCGATACTTTCGGTTTGTTCGGAATTATTGAAGCCCATATTATCTTCAATAAATGCTTTTAAGGCCATTCGTACCTTGTTTAGTTCGTTTAAAAGATGTAATTCCTTGTCTTTTAAATGCTGTATAATTGTTTCGTCTGACATTGTAAATTATTCAAAATAAAAAAATAACACAGTTTTGCTGTGTTTTAAAGCTAACATACGTGGGGAGCAGGAAAATTGTCAGATTCGCCAGACGTGGAGATAGCAGAGCGAGTATCTAAGGCAGAAATGCGATGCCTTATAGTTGAAATAAGGTTTATAAATTGCAATAATGGTTGTAGAAAGCAGGAAGCAGAAAACAGCGGCAAGTACACTTCCCGGATTAGACAAACGATTAACAACAACCCTGGGTCGCGAAAGGAATTTTAATGATGATTTTGTTTTTGTACCAGGAGATATTACGGTTTTTTGCTGAGCAGGAATTGTATTACCGAATAATGATATAACGTTATTGTTTCTTTGACAAAGTATAACATAAAAGCAGGCAAAAAACAGGTAAATGATGCAAAGCATCATTACAAGATTTTGTTTTTTCCTTTTAGTATCATCAAAAACTAACACAATGCTAACATACAGCTAATATGAAAGGTGATTGTTTAGTTAGTGTTATTAATTTGTTAATTAATTATTGCGTAAACCCGGTTTGTTTTTGGGTTTGAAGCATTAAAGCTGGTGGCAAACAAAAGAGACCTTCACTAAAGTAAAGGTCTCTTTTGAAAATAAGGTTTTATCTACTTATACATTAAATCTGAAGTGCATAACGTCTCCGTCCTGCACAATGTATGTTTTTCCCTCAACGCTCATTTTTCCGTTTTCTTTAATAGCTGTTTCTGATCCGTTGAATTTAACAAAGTCATCGTATTTAATCACCTCAGCGCGAATAAATCCCTTTTCGAAGTCCGTATGAATAACTCCTGCCGCTTGTGGCGCCGTAAAGCCCTGTGTAATGGTCCAGGCACGTACTTCCTGCACACCGGCGGTAAAGTAGGTAGCCAGGTTAAGTAGTTTGTAAGCCGCTTTGATTAATTTGTTTACACCTGATTCTGCCAGGCCCAAATCATCCAGAAACATTTGACGCTCATCGTATGATTCGAGCTGAGCAATTTCTGATTCTATTTGTGCCGATATGATCAACACTTCGGCATTTTCTTCCTTTACGGCAGCTTTTACCTTTTCAACATAGGCATTGCCTGTGTTAACAGAACCTTCATCAACATTGCATACGTACATAACGGGTTTAGCAGTTAACAGCCAGATATCGGCAATATATTCTTTATCTTCCTCGGCAACTGGTGCCGTACGAGCCGATTTTCCCGAAAGCAAATGGTTTTTGTAAACGGTAAGCACATCAAAGGTTTTTTTAGCCTCTTTGTCGCCACCAGTTTTAGCCATTTTTTCAACCTTTTGTATTTTCTTTTCTATCGAGTCAAGGTCTTTCAGTTGTAGTTCCGTATCAATAATTTCCTTATCGCGTATCGGATCAACCGAGCCGTCAACGTGGATCACATTATCATTATCAAAGCAACGCAGCACGTGAATAATAGCATTTGTAGCCCGTATGTTTGCTAAGAACTGGTTGCCCAGCCCTTCGCCTTTGCTGGCACCTTTTACCAGGCCCGCTATATCAACAATTTCAATAACATTGGGCACAACATTTTTAGGATTTACTATTTCTGTAAGCTTGGTTAAACGCTCATCAGGTACCGTAATTACGCCCACATTTGGCTCAATTGTGCAAAAAGGAAAGTTAGCCGCCTGCGCTTTGGCATTTGATAAGCAATTAAAAAGTGTTGATTTCCCCACGTTCGGCAAACCCACAATACCACATTGTAAACCCATTTTTTATTTTTGATTAAGTTAATTGAGCGAATGGCCGATTAAGTTAAAATAGATGATACATAAAAATGTTATCGCCCCGATCAACCCCATTAGCCACCCTCTTAAAAAGCGCAAAGATAACAGAAAAATATTGCCTTATTATTTGAAAAAAATAAACGACTTTTGCCGTCATCAAATCAAGCCAACGAATTATTAACATGTAAAAAAGAGGACATTTTTATGGAAGAAATGGTTGAGCAAATTGAATTGTTACTGGAAAATAATGACGAAAAGCAACTCCGGGATTACCTTAACAACCTTAATATATCAGACGTTGAAGAACTGATAGGCGAACTTCCTGATCGCGGTCCTCAATTTTTGGAGATACTTTCGCTCAACAGAGCAGTAAATGTTTTTCGCATACTTGATTTCCCTAGTCAGGAGCGGATTCTTAAAAAACTTTCGGGCCCCAGGGTAATTGAAATTGTTAACGAGCTTCCTCCTGATGACCGCACTTCGCTTTTCAGCGAGTTGCATGGTAAAACTGTTCAGAAATTAATTCAACACCTATCTCCTGACGATCGCAAAGAAACATTGCAGTTGCTTGGCTATGAAGAAGACAGTGTAGGCAGGTTGATGACGCCTGATTATATTGCCGTAAAAAAGAGCTGGGACGTACAAAAGGTATTGGATCATATTCGCCAATATGGCAAGGACTCTGAAACCATTGATGTAATTTATGTTTTGGGTGATAAAGGTGTTTTGCTGGATGATATCCGCATTCGCGAGATATTGCTGGTTGAGCCCGAAACTAAAGTGAGCCAGCTGATGGATGGCCGTTTGGTAGCGTTGAAAGCAACAGACCCGCAAGAAGAGGCCATAAATATTTTCAGAATGAATAACCGTACGGCTTTGCCGGTTACTGATGATGCAAACGTTTTACTGGGGATTGTTACCGTTGATGATATACTTTGGATAGCTAACGAAGAATATAAAGAGGATATACAAAAAATTGGCGGCACCGAAGCACTTGACGAACCCTATCTGGATATCAGCCTGATTAAATTGGTAAGGAAGAGGGTAGGGTGGCTGATCATTTTGTTTTTAAGCGAAATGCTTACCACTACAGCTATGCAATCGTACGGCGGAGAGTTGGCTTCGTTAACTATGCTGGCGTTTTTCGTTCCGCTTATTATTTCAAGTGGGGGTAATAGCGGTTCACAGGCATCTACGCTGATTATACAGGCAATGGCTTTAGGGGAAGTTAAACTGATTGACTGGTGGCGCGTAATGCGGCGTGAAATTATATCGGGTTTAATGCTGGGCGCAATATTAGGTGTTATCGGTTTTTCGCGGGTAGCTATCTGGACTACTTTCAGCGATATTTATGGCGAACATTGGTTGTTAATGGCCTTTACCGTTGGTTTTTCATTAATAGGTGTAGTGCTTTGGGGATCGTTGGCAGGCTCAATGTTGCCTTTGGTGCTAAAGAAGCTTGGTTTTGATCCGGCAACCTCATCTGCACCATTTGTAGCTACTTTGGTAGATGTTACGGGCCTTGTAATTTACTTTAATATAGCCATGCTGATTTTCGGGCATATTTTGCAGCATCCTGCACCGATTCATAAATAATACAAGTATTACAAAATAGAAAAACCTGCATAAAGCAGGTTTTTCAGTATTTAGTTTGTTTAGTTAGTTCAAATTAAATTTCGAAAGAGAAGTCTTCGTCAGCAGTTTTAGCAATTTCGGGTGATTCGTTGTATTCGTAGCGTTTTTCAATTACTTCCTGGTTTGCTTTGATGTAATCTACGGTGTCTTTTAAGCCTTCGGCAAACTTTTCAAAATCTTCTTTATATAAAAAAATCTTGTGTTTAATAAAAACTCCATCTTCCAAACGTTTTTTGCTTTCGGTAATGGTAACGTAGTAATCATTTGACCTTGTTGCTTTTACATCGAAAAAATAAGTTCTTTTACCTGCTCTTACTTTCTTTGAATAAACTTCTTCACGCTCTCTATTTTCAAAATCTCCCATAATATATTTTTATTGTAACTAGTTTTGGTTGGCATAAATATAAAAAAATTTTCAAAGTACAATGACATAATTGAATATTATTAAACTTTTTATGTAATTATGTTATTAAAAATTAAATTTTAGGCATTTTCTTCTTCTTCAAGCAATTGTTTTTCGTACAATTCAAAATAAATTCCCTTTAATTGCATCAGGTAAGAATGGTTGCCTTGCTCAATAATTTCGCCTTTATCCATTACCAGTATCTTATCGGCGTTTTTTATGGTTGATATGCGGTGCGCAATAATTATGCTCGTTTTGCCTTGCATGTTGCGGCCCAGGTGGCTCAGTATTTCTTCCTCTGTACGGGTATCAACAGCCGAAAGGCAATCATCAAAAATTAATATCTGCGGCTGCTTTACAATAGCCCTGGCTATAGATACACGTTGCTTTTGCCCTCCTGATAGCGTTACGCCACGCTCGCCGATCAAAGTTTCAAAACCTTTTTCAAGCTCCATTATATTGCTGTAAACCGCTGCATCCCTGGCAGCTTGCTCAACGGCCGGCATATTCAGCGTATCGGCACTAAAGGCAATATTATTGGCTATTGTATCAGAAAATAAGAAAACCTCTTGCGGTACAAAGCCTATTTGCGATCGGTAGCCTTCCAGGTTCAGTGATTTAACGGACTGTTTGTCAATTAAAATATTGCCGGCTGTGGTATCATACATTCGCATAATTAAGTTGGCGATAGTTGATTTTCCCGACCCCGTACGGCCAATAATGGCAATCATTTCGCCGGGTTCTGCTGTAAATGATACGTTTTTAAGCGCTTCGATGCCGGTGTCAGGATAAATAAAGGACACATTGTTGAATTCAATTTGTCCCGCAATAGTTTGTTTGGCAACCAGAGGTGAAATAATTTCAGGCTCCTGATGTAAAAACTCGTTAATCCGTTTTTGGGAAGCTGCGGCACGTTGAATAAGTGATGTTACCCAACCCAGTGATATTACCGGGAAGGTAAGCTGGTTCAGATAAACAATGAACTCAGCAATATTGCCCGATGTAATGTTGCCTTTCATCACCTCAATACCACCTATGTACATGGTAATAATATTGCTCAGGCCAACAAGCAACAGCATAAGCGGGTAAAACATTGCCTGTACTTTTGCCAGCTCCATAGAGTGCACTTTGTAATTCTCACTTTCGGCAGCAAAGTTTTTTCGCACAAAACCCTCACGAACGTATGACTTTATAACCCGGATACCCGAGAAATTCTCCTGCACAAAACTTGATAATGACGATAACCGCTGTTGTATTTTTTCGCTGCGATAATTAATATTATTATTTACATAGTAAATAATAATCGCTAAAACCGGCAATGGCAGTACCGAAAATACAGCCAGCCTTATATTAACCGTAAGCATGGCGTAAATAACCATTATAAACAGTACTACAGTATTAATGGTATACATAATGCCGGGCCCCAAATACATTCGTACGCGGCTCACATCCTCGGTTACACGATTCATCAAATCGCCGGTATTATGGCGGCGGTAAAAAGCGAGGGATAACAACTGATAATGACTATAGATCTCATTTTTAAGATCATATTCAATATGGCGCGACATGAGGATGATGGTTTGCCGCATAAAAAATAAAAACAAGCCGCGTAATAGTGCTAATACCAATACCAGGATGCCGAATAAAAAAAGGCTCGACCCAAAAATATCATAGATGACATATTGCCGGTTAAAGCCCGAAAATAGCTGATAAGTACCTATATTTTCAGTAACCAAATCAAATGCCACACGAATTACCTGTGCAGGCAAAACGCCGAAAATATTGGATATAATTACAAAAAGTACACCCGGAATAAGTCGCCAGCGGTATTTGTAAAAGAATTTATTGAGGTAAGCAAGGTCTTTCATGTGTTGATAGTCCGAAAGTCGGGAAGTCAGTACAGCCTGAGAGCTCAAAAGTAGGCTAATGAAATTGAAATTTCAAGCCGTCATTTAAACGAATAGTAGCTGTACCGTAAAGTTTACCGTTTTTTAACAGTATCGGCATTTTAATTTGAGGTGCTTATTAATCTTTGATCCGGCGTTTCGCTAATTAAAACAATTCGCTTTGCCACAACCAAAAAAAACAACTACTTTTGTCGCAGCCCAAAAATATATTTTACAGTTGCTAATGCCGACACTAAACCCCGACGATTCTATCTTCAATCAGCTTGAGACTTTCGGGCACAAGAAGGTTGTTTTTTGTAGCGATCCGGATACGGGTTTAAAAGCAATAATAGCTATACATGATACCACATTAGGGCCTGCGTTAGGCGGAACCCGCATGTGGGCATACAGAAACGAAACAGATGCTTTGCACGATGTTTTGCGCCTGTCAAAAAGCATGACTTATAAATCGGCAATTGCCGGGCTTAACCTGGGTGGTGGCAAAGCGGTTATTATAGGCGATTCGAGAAAAGACAAAACGGAAGCTTTGTTACGTAAGTTCGGTCGTTTTATAAAAAATCTTAATGGTGAATTTATTACGGCTGTTGATGTAGGTACCAATCCGAAGGATATGGAATACATCAAAATGGAAACACAGCATGTAATGGGTGTACCAGAAAGTATAGGTGGCAGCGGCGATCCCACACCAATTGCAGCGCTTGGTGTTTTTATGGGGATAAAGGCCTGTGTGAAGGAGCTATATGGCAATGATACCCTAACCGGAAAAACAATTATTGTGCAGGGGATAGGTCATGTGGGCGAAAACCTGGTAAAACTGCTGCGTGACGAAAATGCAAAAGTTTATATCAGCGATATTAATGATGAATTATTGGGACAGGTAGCAAAAAAGTACGGTGCAGAGGCGGTATCAACAAATAGTATTTTTGATATTGATGCCGATATTTATGCTCCATGTGCTTTGGGTGCTACTGTAAATACCCAAACTATAAAAAAATTGAAGTGCGGTATTATTGCGGGCTCGGCTAATAATCAGTTGGAGGATGAGGAAGTACACGGACAAATGTTGCTTGAAAAAGGCGTTTTGTTTGCTCCCGACTATGTGATTAATGCCGGCGGAATAATAAATTGTTACTCTGAATTGATGGGTTTTAGCAAAAAACGCACCATGCAATTAACTGAAAATATTTATGAGGCTACACGGAATGTTTTAAGACTTTCAAAAGCCGAAAATATTTCAACTATTGTTGCTGCAAACAAAATTGCTGAAAAACGCATTTCAGATATTAAAAAAGTGAAATCAACCTACTAATTTAAATAATAAATAAAGATCTGTTTGTGAAAGCAAACGGATTCAAAATCGTTCTTACAAATGTTAAATCGCAGACACCTAAGGGTAAAAGTTTTACAGTCGTTATACGCTTATCACCAATCAAACAGTGGCGACATCAGGCAGCATGAAAAAAATCTGCTGCAAAGTATTGACAAGGTATACGAAATGTATATCTGGATGCTCTCGTTAATTTCAGAGATTGCTGCATATGCCGCAAATGATGCCGAAGAAAGGGCAAATAAACACCTGCCTACCGAAGAAGATCTTAACGCCGACGTTAAAATACTGAGCAATAGATTTGTGCTGTCGCTTCAAAAAAATAAAGAGTTTTTGACCGGCTTAAAAAAATACAAAGTTGCCTGGGATTTTGAACCCGAATTAATCAAATCATTATTTATTATCCTTAAAAATTCTGACGATTATAAAGAATATCTGAAAAAAACAGGTGATACTATTCAGACGGATAAGGATATCATCAAATTTATTTTCAAAAAGGTGATTTTAAAATCATCAATAGCCGAACAGGTTTTTGAAGATATGTTTATTTACTGGCCGGTTGATAAAGATGTATTACAGGCGTTGATAGCCAAAACATTCAAGAACTTTGCACATGATGAGTTTGAATTAAATAAGCTGGCCGAGGTTACTGCAAATTGGGAAGAAGATAGGGAGTTTATTGTTAATTTGTTTGAGCAAAGCATCAGGTTTAATAATGATTACCAGGAGCTCATCGGTAAGAAAACGCAGAACTGGGAGCCTGATCGTATTGCAATGATGGATACTTTGTTAATGAAAATGGCCATTGTTGAATTTGTTAATTTTAGTTCTATTCCGGTTAAGGTTACCATTAACGAGTATCTTGAAATATCAAAGGAGTTTAGCACGCCAAAGAGTAATTCATTTATAAACGGTATTTTAGATAAAATTTTATTTGAATTAAAAGCCGAGAATAAAGTGAAGAAAACGGGCCGGGGATTAATAGAATAAAGCAAAAAAAAACTCGCGATAAGGTTGAATAATAAAAGCCTGTCGCGATAGTTTATACTATTGGAATCAATTTAACACAATGAAAAAACTATTCTTAAGCCTAATTGCGGCAAGCATGTTAATGGTAGCCTGCAACCAGTCAAATCAGGGTGGCAATACTGCTGATAACTCAACCACGGCTAATGCAGCGGATGCACCGGTAATGAAGTTTGATAAGGATATACATGATTTTGGTAAAATAAAATCGGGCGACAAGGTGACTTATGATTTTAAGTTTACTAATACCGGTAAATCGCCACTAATTATTACGGATGCAGTGGCTACGTGTGGTTGTACTAAACCCGTATGGCCAAATACACCTATAAAACCAGGCGAAAGCGCAGCCATAAACGTTACGTTTAACAGTGCTGGTAAAATGGGTTTACAAGATAAAATGATAACTATTACCGCCAACACCAACCCTGCCCAAAACAAGGTTCATTTAATTGGCGAAATAGTACCAAACGTTTCAAAATAATATAATTTAAAATGATAGCAACTATTTTATTACAAGCTTCTTCAGGTTTTGGTTTACAGCAAATGCTGCCTTTAGGTTTAATAATCATCGTATTTTATTTCTTCATGATCAGACCTCAAACCAAAAAACAAAAGGATCAAAAGAAATATGTAAATGAGCTTAAAAAAGGTGATAAGGTAGTTACAACTGCCGGTATTCATGGCCGCATTGCCGATATGAACGAAACCACCTTTTTGGTTGAAGTTGATAACGGTAAAATCCGCTTTGATAAATCAGCTATATCTCTTGAAGCGTCAAAGGCATTAAATACGCCTCCGGTTGCTGCAAAAGCTTAGTGAACCAAAAGCTCAAAGCATTAAGCCAGGAAACGCTTAAAAAAATTAAAAGCTAAAAGTTGATTGCACAAGGCGTAATGCTTTATGCCTTCGGCTTTTAGCTTTCATCTTTACTATGGCAATAATCAAATTATCTGCAACAGAAAGGAGACGGGCATCTGCATTTTTTACATGCCTGGTGCTGGCCATTTGTGCGTGGATATTTAGCGTATTGTCTAATCCTCATAATTATACCCTTAAAGAGGCCCTCAATTTTAAAAATACGCCGCAAAGAAGAGCTTTCCACTCGTTGCAATCAGATACGGTAAATGTTAATGTTACAGGGAGCGGCTGGGAAATGTTGTTTTCTAAAATGAACAACCAGGTAAAATCCTTTACCGTCGATCTGAATACGCTCGAAAACAAAAGCTATATCGTATTAAGTTCCCAATTAGATGAGATTAATAATAAAAGGGAAGTTGGCAGGCAAATAACAGGCTTTATTCCTGATACTTTATATTTTGACTTCTCGAACAGGAAAGTAAAAAGAGTGCCTATTAAATTGATCACATCTATAAAGTATAAAAAACAATACGACCAATCTAACAATATAACTATCAGGCCCGGTTATGTAATTGTAAATGGCCCGGCCAACATAATTGATAAATTAACCGAATGGCCGTCGGATACTTTAAAATTAGATAGTCTTAGCGAAACGCAGACTACCGAATTAAGCCTGCAGCACGTGCGTGAAGGCAATATGAGCATTTACCCCAAAACGGTGCAGGTAAATATTCCTGTTGATGAGTTTACCGAAAAAACCTTGTTTATACCGGTTAGCTTAATTAATAATCATAATTATGATGATGTCAAGATATTTCCGCAGAAAGTTAAGATTACCTTTATGGTTTCATTAAGCAGGTATGCAGAAACCGATGAGGACTTTTTTGAAGCAACAGCCAATTTGGATTTATGGCGTAATCAGGGCTACAAGGTATTGCCTGTGGCAGTGTCAAAAATGCCGGTATACTGCAAGCTGGTAAAAATTGAACCGGCCAATATTGATTTTATTGTACGCAAATAATGCTCAAAATAGGTATAACCGGTAATATGGGCGGTGGTAAAACCACTGTAAGCAAAGTGTTTGGAGTACTGGGTATCCCGGTTTTTTATGCTGACGATGCAGCTAAAAAGGTAATGAAAGATGATGTCATTCTGGTAGATGAACTAAAATCAGCCTTCGGCAAATCATCATATTTTGAAGACGGTACTTTAAACCGGAAGTATATTGCCGGTATTGTATTTAATGATGAGGAAAAGCTTGCCAAATTAAACTCACTTGTTCATCCGGCTACCTTCAGGGCGTTTGATGTTTGGGTGAAGGAATTTAATAATACACCTTATATTTTAAAGGAAGCTGCTTTGTTATTTGAAAGCGATTCGTACAAAATGTGCGATTACAGCATAATGGTACAGGCACCTTTAGAAATGCGGATAGGGCGTGTGATGAAGCGCGATGGGTTATCAAGAGTGGAAGTAGAGGGCAGAAACGCACATCAGTTCTCCGAAGAAAAAAAATCTCAAATGGCTGATCACATCATTAAAAATGATGAAAGCCAGTTAGTAATACCACAAGTTTTAAATTTAGACAGCCATTTTAGGTCTTTAGGCTTGTCGATAGGTTAATAAGGCAATTTTGATTAATCATCTTCTGCATGATATCGGCCAGTTGATTAATGACTCCATAAAATAATGATAATTGACGATTTTGTTTCATTTAACGCCAACGGGCTTTACTGTAAATATGGTGACTTTTACATCGACCCAAAACAACCTGTAGATAGGGCGGTTATCTCGCATGCACATGCAGACCATGCCATAACGGGCAACAATACCGTGTATTTAACCGAAGCCACAAAAGCTTTTATGTTATTGCGTTATGGAAAAAACGCAGCGCAGACTTTTAACGTAATAGGATATAATACTCCGTTTAATATAGGCAACGTCACTGTAACGCTTATTGCGGCAGGGCATATGCTTGGCTCAGCACAAATATTGATGGAGTATGGAGGCATGAAGTATTTGTATACAGGTGATTATAAGTTGCAGCCAGACGCTACCTGTGAACCAATTGAATGGGTAACTACAGACGTGCTGATAACAGAAAGCACCTTTGCTGATCCGGCAGTTTTACATCCAGATCCGGTTAGTGAGATAAAAAAAATCAATGAAATAAAGACCAATATATTA
>Ga0206833_1090_pt1 | contig 22752 bp, 19 predicted proteins | sample Alteio_BWOrgCont_32_FD_152891 | JGI IMG/M metagenome (GOLD analysis project Ga0206833, IMG submission 152891) | Enriched cells from forest soil in Barre Woods Harvard Forest LTER site, Petersham, Massachusetts, United States -... | ecosystem: Environmental > Terrestrial > Soil > Temperate forest >... | reverse complement strand
CGCCCGCTTGTTGCCTCGAACCTAGCTGGCCCTGAATCTGCCCTGAACTCACTTGCCGATTGCCGATGGAACCCCCGCCACGCGATGCCCCGCCGAATTTGTTCGCTGTGGCTCGGTCTCCGTAAGGAGCTCCGCCGCGGTGTTGAGCGTTATGTGCCCAGTTCCCGCTGCCTCCTCGACCCGGTTGCTGCGAGGGGCGGTTACCGTTGCCTATATTCTGTTTGTTGCTGTTCCGGACGAAATTATTATTGTTATTAATATTTATGTTGTTGTTTCCGCCCCAACCGCTGTTGCAGCACCAGCCGCCTCCCCAGGCAGCCCCCATCGCAATCCCAACACCAAATGAAAGCGCCATACCAGCCGCATAATATCCAGCCGGAGGGTAGTAGATCGGAGGATAGGGGTATACGGGGGGGCCATAGACGACTACAGGATCATAACTCGGAACGTAGACGACCTTTGGATCAGCCTGCTCAACCACGATCACATGTTTGTTTTCCACTACCTGCGTTTCGACTTTCAGTTGCTCGCTAGATTTGAGGTTCCCCTTCTCTTGGGCCTTCACGCGCATGCGCTGTACGGCGTCCATCACGTCGGATTGTTGGGCCAACACTGCATTTCCGAGGTCGGTGGTCCATTTAATATCGTCCGATAGTCGTTTGACGACGTCCGGAAGAGGAGCCATGGCCTGAACGGTAGGATCCCACTTCTGTTTTAGTACAGCGTCCGCGAGAGCCTGGTCTTTTAAATCTTTGTGTTGCGCCAGCCATTGATGGAGTTGAATGATTTCCAGCGGGTATGTGGACGCAGCCAGGACTTGAGCAAGTAAAGGATCTGGGTAGAGAGCGATCGGGGCTACGAGAGAATCTAATTGGTCATTTGGAATCTTCGAAACCTCTTCCGTTGTTTTATCCGGCGGCTGAAATGCTGGACCAGCGGATGCAGTTGTCACACTTCCGGACATTAGCAGCAACGAGCAAATCACCGCAACCAATTGCCTCGACAAGATTTGCATCTGGATTCCCATTCCTCTGCTCCTCCTGCTTGGGCAGTCGCCGCACATACTCGTATAAATGAGTGACGAGTGATAGGAACACTGGTAAAAGTACCAGTGAGGAACTGGCACCCAGACACCAATCAGTGCTGCCAATATATGTGATGAACGCCGAACCGACCAGTCCGATGGCAATCCATAACTGTGAGTCTTAACAGTATGCCAAAACGCTGATTTCGCCTTATCGCGCACGCGGAATTATGAGGCAATACCACATTCTACTTCTCAAGATGTCACAGCCGTGGATAAATACGCAGCTCCACAAAACACGTAAATTACAGAAGACCCTCGACGTGTGCTGCCACAAATAATTTATTTTGGCCATTGTTCTCACATCGCTGCGAAGGTGGCGCTAGTAGTTTTCTCAGTTGTGACCGATAACGCAGCCCGTAGCATTCGCATTAGGCTCGGCCCCTAAGTGAGGAGGTGGGAACGTGAGCACACGGCTTCCAATAATCGGGCTTTTGATATTTGTTTGTACGCTTCGCGTGTCCGCTCAAGAAACTTCCTGGGAATACAACAACAGGTCTGGAATGACGGCATTTGAGAGAGGACATTACGAGGAGGCGGAGAATATCTTTAGAGACACATTGCGGCAGGCCACAGGTTACGGACGGCTTGATCCTCGCTTTGTATCCTCTATCGTTAACCTTGCCGAAACACTTCAAACAATGAATAAATATTCAGAAGCTGAGCAGCTTCTCCGGCAGCCCCTTGCCACGAGAGACATTGCCATCGGACCAATAGATCCGGGAGTGACTGTGGTTCTTATCAAGCTTGGGGTGATATGCGAAAAGCAAGGGAAGTACTCGGAGGCCGAAACAATAGAAAAGCAGGCTCTGGAGCGCTTGAGACAGATTGATGAACCGAATTACCACAATATGGTTATGGCGCTGACCAACTTGGCCACTCTCTATCGAGTAGAAGGCCGGTATCCTGAAGCCAAGTCTATTTTGCACCAATTGTTATCTATTCCAGAAAGCTTCAGAGAAAATGAAGTTCCACATTCTCCATTGCTTCTCAATAGTTTCGCGCTCGCTTACTCTTCGGAAGGGGATTACAAAAAGGCGGCCAATCTCTACGAACACGCTCTGATGGTGTTGAAAAAGATGTACGGAGAGGACACTCCGCTATTCTCCAATGTACTCAATAACCTAGGCACGCTTCAAATAGAGAGAGGCAACTACGACCAAGCAGAGCATTTATTCCGTCGCTCACTGGCCATCGTGGTAAAGATCCTTGGGCCGGAAGACCGGGAGATGGTGCTTGACCTGAGCCAGCTGGGAGCGATTCGGTACTCCAAACACGATTATCCGGAGGCGGAGCGTCTCTACGCCCATGCCATGACGATCCTTAAAAGGCAAGCCGGCCTTCCGTCACTAGACCTCGCAAGGGCCTCTGAGAATGCCGGTATGGTGTATCTTGCCGAGCGTAAATATGACGAAGCGAAAAGTTCTTTTAATCAGGCGATTTCCATCAAGGAAATGTTGATGGGGCCAGAGTATCCCGGCGTTGGGATGAGTCTTAACAAATTGACGACCGCTGAGCTGGCCGATCACCACTATATCGACGCTGAACCACATTGCCAGCGTGCAATTGCTATTTTGGAGGCGGCTTCCCCTCGCGAATATGAAGGATTGATCGAGGCTTTAAGCAATTACGCGTGGGTTCTTACGAAGACGAACCGACAAGGCCAGGCCGATCTTATTCAAACACGTGAAATGGTATATCGCGCCAAGCTAAAGGAACTGGATGGGAAATAACTTTGTGTATATGCCGGGATCAGATCTAATTGATGCGACCGTACGAATGTGACTACAGTCTGAGATAGTTTCGTATATCCTTGATTTACAAAACTCTGACTTCGAGAAAGGTGCCACGCGCTTTATGTCCAACACTTGAGTATTCAATTCAGGCGAAGCTAGGAAGCGAGCTGCCGGTGTGGAATCCGCCTCTTGCGTTGAATAATCGGTTGCGTTGGATTATCCATCACGTTTCTCGTGATGCGATCGATTTCAGTCTGGCTCAATGGATAAAGAACGTAGTCGAACGCGCCAACATATAGAAAATAAAGATGCCGTTCCCAATTATCGTGCCGAGAAACGACTACCACGGGCACGCGCTCTCCTGTCTGCAAGTCACGATGCTGGATTAAAATGTCGGGCGCGGCGCCTTGCAATTCATCTGAGCAAAAGATCAACGAAATGGTGTGACTGCTCATGATCTCCAATGCGTCTTCAACTGTAGATGCAATTATCGGAGCGAGCCCGCAAGGCCCCAATGCACTGGCAAAGGCTTGCTGGACCTCAATCATTTCAGTAACTACCACAACCATTGTGCAAGCCATGACTGAAAGCCTCCCGAGAGAGAGTTAGTAACGCTGAAAGCAACGTCGCTCATTAATAGTTACTATTCACGGCGCCTTTTGTATCGTTTGCAGAGAGCATCTACACCTGTCAATTCCAACAGGGCGAAGTCACAGTGTGCTGTTGGTTCGATAAAGATCCCACAGGCAAGGTCCATGTCACCATCAACTTCGTGAAAGTGGTATCGACAGATAGGCTAGTGAGCTACTATTTGGAGGGAGGCGCAATCGTTTAATTGGCTGATTGTTGTTTCGTGACCAGTTGAGGTCCGCTGACTCGCTTAGCCTTGAGGTCGAAGCTTACATCGACACGATCGGCAATCTTGATGAAGGGAATACCTTTGTTCATCCCGTAGTCTTTGCGGTTGAAAACCATTGTTCCTTTAATCTCACCCGAGCCTGTTCCCTTGCCTGAAACTGAAAGCATTAGCTTCTCTGGGTTCGATTCTCCCCGTATCGTAAAATCGCCGTCCACCTCATAGGTATCAGGTCCGGTGGGCACGATTTTGTTTGACACAAATGTGATTAATGGATTCTTCTCGACATAAAAGAAGTCCTTTCCCTTTAGCTTGCGGTCCTTCACACCGCTTCCGGTATCCACACTGGCCGCTTGAATCTTGATACCCAAAATCCCAGTCGTCTCGTCAGGGGACGCAAATGTCAAGGTGGCATTCCACTTATCGAATGTGCCGACGATATCCACCGATGCATTCACGTCAAACTTGATCCAGCTATGCTGCGGCAAGATCACGAAAACAGGCGCTTGTGCCTGTGCCCCCGACGGCAAAATGGCAGACGCCAAGAGACATAGAACTAATAATCGCATCAAAGTGCCCCCTATAACACGGCGAAGAAGCGTCGAGAACCTGGTCAGTTTGTCGTAAAACCGGTATCTGCTCCGACTGTCAATATCTACAGACCGCCAGGCGGCTTGGTCTATCTTCAACCGGGCTTCTCTTTCGATTGCGACGCAAGAATACTGTCGAAGTGGGCAGTGGTTGTGGGAATGGACCATAAAAATCCTACGGGAGACTGTCTCACCGATTCGTGTCGATGAAGTTGCAGCCCAGACCGTAACGGTGGCGACTATTCAACGTCGTCAACTTGCAGGCCTGGAATGTATTTGTGGAAGTGGTAGCCCGATAGAGCCAACTAAACTTCGGAATCTCGGTTCATCATGCAAAGTGTCCATACTTGGGTCTATATGAAGATAGGTAAGCCAATGAGACTTCTCCTTATATGCTTCCTCCAGGAATTCGAATGCACGGTCGTATTCCCCGAACCCAACGTGGATTCCAGCAAGATAGTAGGGTGAGACGTATTGTTGCTTCGCCATGTCGGCGAGCTCAAAAAGTATTTTCAGTGCCTCGTTTGTGTTGCCCGCGCTCGCCAAAGTCCAGGCGAGCGTTGCGCGCATCAGAGGATTGCCACCTGATGAATCCACCGCTTTTGCGCCCTCGGCGATCGCCAGTTCGTAGAGGCCCATTTTCCTGTAGACCAGGCCAAGAATCCAGCGGGTAATCGGATAGTCCGCCTCCAGTTCCAAAGTCTTTCGGAGTTGCGCGATGGCTTGGTCATATTCGCGGCAATAATAGAGTACCCACCCGATCGCCACGTTGATGATAAGCGAGAGCGGATCGAGCTCTTGAGCATGCTTAATCGTGGTGAGCGCTTCATCCAGCCGCCCCATCGTCATCAGATACTCGGCGTACCAATGATGGGCAGTCGGGTAAGTGGGACGAAGCTCGAGGCTGCGTTTGAATTCTTTTTGAGCCTCCAACCAGTTCCAATCATAGAGCCACAACGGGCCGGCCAGAGATGTGTGCCCTTCTGCTAGATCCTTCTCGAATTCCAATGCCTTTTTGGCTGCCGTTTTGGCCCTGGAAAAAGCATCTTTGGGAGAGAGAAGGCTATTCCATCCCAGAAGAACGTAGGAATCCGCCAATCCAGCATGGGCAAGCGCATAGCTAGGATCCTTTTCGACTGCCTGTTGGAAATAGCCCATGCCTTTCCTGAATCCCTCCGCCGTCCATTTATCCCAGTGATATCGGCCCTTCAGATAGAATCGATACGCCTCCGTGTTCTCGGTTTGGCGCTTTAGCAATCCCTTCTTTTCAGCGCCAGTCAATTTTAGACGAAGGCGTTCGGTTATTTCGTTAGAGATCTCCTCTTGCAAAACAAAGATGCCGTCGAGCGCCCGATTGTACCGCCCGCCCCAGAGTTGAGAGCCCGTGACGACATCAACCAGCTCGACCGCAATGAGCAGATGTCCGCCGTGCTCCATCATTTTTCCCGTAACAATGGCGCACACCCCGAGCTCACATCCCACACCCCGTGGGTCGAACCCACCTCCTTTGTAGCGAGACATAGTGCTTTGGGCCATCACGCGCAATTTCGGTAGAGTCGCCAGGCTATTAATTAGGCTACCGGTTATTCCATCGCTGAGGTATTCGGCATCGGAATCGCCACTTTCATTTTCAAACGGCAACACGGCCAGCGAGTCAATGGTCTTGGAGGATCTGCGCGGGCGTGATGAGCCACTATTTGACGCCGTGTGGCCAGACTCCAGCTCCCGCTTCAATTGCACCAAATCGGTTCGCAGTTCGGCGGCACTTTGATAGCGTTGCGTGCGTTCCTTCTCCAAGGCCAGCGTGATTATTCGTTCGAGTTTCGTCGGGAGTCTCGGATTGAGTCTTGCACTGGAGGACACAGGACGGTTCAGAATGGAGTCAAAAATGACACCTGGCGTGGCGCCGGAAAAGGCATGGCGTCCGGTAGCCAACTCATAGATCACGGCTCCAAAGGAAAACAAGTCGGTCCGAGCATCCAACTCTTGTCCGCGCACCTGTTCGGGTGACATATAGGCGACGGTGCCTATCACTGTCCCGGGAGATGTGAGTCTTTCGACTTCTGTGTTGAGCATGGTCGCCGCATCTAGTACTTCGACGGCGCCCTTTTCAATGGGCTTGACCTTGGCAAGACCAAAATCCAGTATTTTTGCATGACCATGATTGGTAACGAAGATGTTCGCGGGTTTAATGTCTCGATGAACGATGCCTTTCGCGTGAGCACTATCCAGTGCATCTGCCACCTCGATCGAAACATCCAAGAGTTGCGTTATTTCCAATGGAGAGCCAAACAGTAGACTTAGTGGCTTCCCCTCCAGATACTCCATGACGATGAATATCTTTCCATTTTCCTCGACGATATCGTGAATCACACAGATATTCGTGTGATTCAGAGAAGACGCGGCCTGGGCTTCGCGCCGAAAGCGAGCAAGAGCTTCGGAGCTACCGGCCAATCCATCGGACAAAAATTTCAGCGCAACAAAACGATGAAGGCGTGTGTCCTCCGCCTTGTATACAATCCCCATGCCACCGCTGCCGAGTTTCTCGAGGATGGTGTAATGGGATACGGTTAGTCCGATCATTGTCTGAGCCATTGTCTGCGCCTGGGGCGGAATTGTCAGGTTAGCAAGAAGGATGTTCGGTTACAGGGCCACAAATCCTCAGAAGCAGCGCGACATACCGCATCGTCATCGCGGACAATCGAAACTGGAAGGATTGTCAGGCAGCCTGGGTGATTCAACGCCCAACTCGGGTCGCCACCTAAGTCTGAATCAACAAAGTTGCCGGACAATAGCTTCGAAATCCAATTCTGGCCACAGTGTTATTCAGTGTCCGAAGACAATATCACTGGTGATTGACCTAAACATTTTGGCCACCGCTGTGGTTGATTTCTCCTCTTCCTTGATCTGGAGCAACGACTCCCCGTGCTTTAACATTTAAACTTGTCGATAAATAAGCGACCCGGGTGTGTAGGGGATTGAGACGGAGCCGGAGAGATAAATCTCATCCGGCTCCAAATTCTGTAACTTGGTGCGTAGTCTCCATGCATACGTTCGCAGCGTCTTAACTGCTTGCAATGCCTTTGTTTATCAGAATTTTGATCTCGACGCGACGGTTTTCCGCTCTGCCTTCCTTGGTTTCGTTCGATGCCGCCGGCTGGTAGATGCCCATCGCACCCGGCGCCACGATATGCCGCACCGGCACGCTACAACGCTGGATCAAAAATGCGATTACGGCTTTCGCACGGTCCTCACTCAGTTTTTGGTTCATCGCCGCCGTGCCGGTCGAATCCGCAAAGCCCAACACTTCGATGATATATCCTTTGCGCGTTAAGGCGCTTTGCGCCAGCCTTTGGAGCTCCTCCTGATCTTTCGCCGAGATCTCGTACTGACCTACGTCGAATTTCACGGTTGCCTGATCCTTCACATCATAATCACTCAAGGCAACGAAGCGATCGGTAGTTTCCTCGATATCCTTGATGTTCTGTTGAATTTGTTTTTGTTGGCCTTCCATGTTTCGCTGGCTGGCTTCGAGGCCTTGTGAATTGCGTGCAGCACTCAGCTGCAGGGATTCGATATCTTGCCTGTTGGCGGCAATACTTCTCTCATTGGCGAGAACTTGCTCTGCGGTGGGATGCAAGCCGGACTGAATCATCTCGGCAGTTTCTAGGTCATCTCCATCGACCGTGATCGTTTTTGCCACAATCCGCCCTGGACCATCAGACGTTCCTTCGATGTCAACTTTAAGCCCCGGTATAAGCACAGTGTCAGACATGTTGTTCGTGCCTAAGCCGAAGAGCCCCGTATCATCCTTTGTTTGCGTTCCATCGTTAAGGAGTACAGTGACTTTTCCGTTTGCGTTGCTGACAATCAATGTATCTCCGGTCCGCGTTATGATCATTCCCTTGAACCTGTCGCCATCTGCAGCAAAGGCTCCCATCGATACTTGTAAGAACAAGGCGATCAGACTTACTACCATCATTTTCCGGTGCATTGCCCCTCACTTTCATTTAATATTTAGATTCAGACGGAAGACTCCGCCATGGTAGTTTGTTGCTACTGCATATAGTAAGATCGTCTACATTTAGCCGCCCTCCGAAGGAAACCAGCAAGTCCCCAACGAAAACGACCTGGTCACTCAGCTGCCGTTTCGTCCCAAACGCTGAGTGGCTCCAATGGAGGCTGATCCGAGGCCCGGCCTGGTGTATTTACCTAGTGACCAGACATCAACCGAAAATAGGGCGCTACTCGGAGGCAGCTCTTCGGACAAGCGCTTCTTATGCATCAGCCACCTCACGATTCTGATTTCTTTTTGGGCCATGAATCAGTAGCCTTGTCCCAAAATGAAAATCTAGTCGGGCCCCCTTCACGCTGCCACTGGCAAGAATGACAGCACCAAAATCATCAGGAGATACACCCCAAATCGTTCTGTACCAAGATTGCTTTGTTTTCACTCAAGTTCACATGTCGGAATAACCCTGAATCGGGAAGGAGTGAGACCCTGCGGGTAAATTGTGAGAAACTACGATACTGTGAGTTACCAGGCGCCGCCCCGCTCACGGGTAATAGATCGACACGTTAAATAATCTCCGCCAACAGCGGCCGCTATGAATCTTAGTTTATGTAGGCTGTAGAGCGAGTTCATCCAGGACAAGCTAAAAGTGACTTAGAAATGAGGAGTAATGTAGGTCTTATCCAGAGCATATTCGTTTGCAAAGTGTGCGGATCATTCAGACTAAGACAAGGTCATCATGGAAATGGGAATCCATCCTGGACCAAAAAAGTGAGAGGGGAACCTTCTGGATATGCTCGGAGTTTATTCTTTGCCTGGATCGCGATAACGCGGGGTATCTTTCCAAGACAGCTGAATCCAGCCAATTTACAGAGAGTAAGGTCGATGCGGCACAACGATCTAATCCTTACTCTTTCATGCATCGATCTCGATTTACCACGAGGGTCGAGGTGAGTTTGCCCCCCTCAAGATGCCCGTGGCACGATATTCTCGCGCAGAACCGCCTCGATAACAGGTAGCAGCTCACCTTGGGCGTGTAGTTTATGAACGAAACCCTGGGCGCCAGTGCTCATCGCCGCTTGTTTCAAGTCTGGCGAGTTGTCGATGGTTAAGAATACGATTTTGGAGTTGAGGGAGACTTGCCGAATCCGTCGGGCAGCTTCGAGTCCGTTGAGGCTTGGAAGTCCGATATCCATTAAAATCAGGTCGGGTTTCAATTCCGCCGCCTTCTGGACAGCTTCAGACCCATTTGAAGCCTCCCATATCACCTGATATTCTGGCCGGGCTCGAAGCAAAAAACGGACTTCCTTCCGCCAATCCATGTAATCATCTACCACGAGTATGCGAATGGTCATGGCGCATTGTGAGCAATCATCATGCCAAAATCGGACACGATGCCATGACAAAGCCATTAGGCTCAGCCACATAAATTGTGGCTTGAACTCCATCAGGCAGGAACAGCTCCGAATTGGTTGAAATCCACCACCATCTGGTGGTTATTCACCAATTAAGAGCAAAATTCAGAATGAAAGAACACAATTCCTGTTCATCGACCCGGTTTTGATAGAGCGTTGCAGCAGTTGATCGCAGCCTACTTGCGGGAGTCTAAAAACCTATGGGCTTCCCCTGGCATTGACTCAAGCGCAGTACTCCATCGTCGAGGCCTGGTTGCGGATGGCCCGGCACCACGATGCTTTGGAAAAACTACAGGCTCAGTAATGGTATTTTCTTTGGCGCCTGAGATTTGCGGACTAACATTCCAGCGACGACACGCAATTTCAGCAACTTCCAGCATCCTTTCGCCTCCCGGTGCCCTGGGGTTTCCGGTTGGAGATCGTCAATCAAGAGGCCTTCACGGTGGACATGAATCGGAAAGTGCGCTTCCGTGAACCTTACAGCCCTTGATGTATTGGAAAAAGCGCAGAGGTCCCCTATGTTTCCAATATTGGGAGAGATACGACGAGGTTTTGACATGCGTTTTCAAGGCGCTCATAAACAGATGCTGGGAAGGATCGACCACAATTCCCATGTGGCCACGCCAGACGACCAAGTCTCCAGAACTCGGTTGCAAAACACGATGGAATTCCTCAGTTCCACGATAAAGAGCGTGAGAAGTCGCATATGGGTAGTCCATGCCCGCACTCTTATACAACGAATGGACGAGATGTGAGCAATCGAGCATTGTGTCGTGGACTTGAGATCCAAGCTGCAGAAGGAGTGCGTGCGTCATTTGTTGATCGGCATTTTGTGGCAAAGTGGATGATTCACTTGCGGAAGACGGTAAGCCGCAAGCGAGCATGACAAAAAAAAGACTCATAATTCCCAGGTTGTCTCGTCCAATTCTCATTCGATAAAAGCGTCCTAACCGTTGCTTTTCTTGAATCACACTAGCAGTGCGCATGGGATAGATCGTTGCGAAAGGCCAAGGATGAAAGAGAATTTTGGATAGAGGAGATCTGGATGGAAATGATCCTTTTATCGGGGCAGTATCAACTGTGATGCCCTGTGGAATTGCCTTTATGAACTTGGGACCTAAGACCTAAGGTGCCGAGAAACCATGCAGGCTCAACCAGCCGACTCAACCCTATCGAATTAGAGGACCCGACGATACTTCCATTTGGGGGCAGGGCTAGGAGCCTGTAAACAGGTCAGTGTTTCCTTCGCTGGACGACGTCTTTGAACAATTTTAGCTTTATAAATCACCAGCGTTGTTCGACGTGTCAGAGTATTCATAATGTGCGCCAAAGGTCGGCTGTGGCCCTCCTAATTCCGCGACACTGTCATTCTTGCCAGTTGGTGGGGAGCCGCTGAAGCAGTACAACTACGAACACGCAACGCGCATATACAACTCGCCCCCCGGGGCCGGACACACCTATCCGGCCCTCCTTCTTCGTTAGGCGGTCTTCGTTTGATTCGGATCAGGCCCTGTCAATTAGTCAAATGCATCGGACAATGGACACAAAGCCTCACCGCCCAGATGCATGCTGGAGAGGCTAAACACCTCAAGCGAGAAGCAGCCAGTGCACGATTCCATCTCGTCAAAGCCCCAGAAGCCGCAAGCATAAGCTCAAAAGCTTCTGAACACTCCTGCCATGAAGCGGCTTTGGGCGCTGCCATTTGGCGACTCTACTGGAACAAATGACAGTTTCGGGAGAATCGTGCTTATGAAAAAAAGAGCATTAGAGGTGCGGTAGATGGTCGCCTTGTTCCAGGCTGTAGCAAAACGTTGGGTCGAGCGCGTGCTCCAGTGAGACTTCTGGTTCGATTTGCTGCTTTCGCCGCCGTCGATCGTCTTTTGACAGATTGCAGCATTCAGCCAACAAGCTTTATCGCCGGAGAGATATCTAATCAATATTCCGCCAGCTTCAGCCACGCCAAAAGTGGCATGCCTGGCGACATTAGTGTCGAGCTGGAAGTTGTTGGCCACTGAGAGCAGCGGCTTGCTGCCGGCAGCTACCATCTCATTCATCTATAGCTAGAAATGGTGCAATCGCCAAGTATAACTACGGTCCGTAGGAACGTATTCGATCCGTTTATTAGCCTCACAACGACAAGCATCAGGCAAGGATATAGGAGACAGGAGAAATGGGGTTTATTTACCTAAGTGCTGCTGGACTCTGCACGATCTGGCTCGCGCAGCAAGTATTGAAGCGAGGCGGATATAGCCTATTAGTTGACACAATCCTCTGCATAGGCTGCGGGATAGTCGGCGGTTGGGAATGTGGAATATTCGGAATTGGGCTTGAAGGGAAAATAATAGTCTCAATTGTCGTGATGTTCATCTGTGCGGCAATTCTCGTCTGGTTCACACATCTATTGGAAAAAGCCTAAGTCAGGTGGAGATCACATTGATTTGTCTTTCGATATTCAAGAGGCTGTTCCTCGCGGTATTTGTATTCTTCATGTGTCGGCTTCATATATTTCTCTCTTTGAGTAAGATCTGAGCTCTTTCCACATAAAAAGGGAATGGAATGAAGTGTAATAGATCTCCTTTTCTAAATTACTCCAGAGTACTTTAGCCACATTTAGATGGCCTGGGAACTAGATCAACGCCCATTCACCTGTCAGTACGACTCCGACTTGGTATATTCAATCTATCACCATCCTTATATGTACTGTACTCTCTATACTTCAAGACGGCTCGTTAGCGTATTGCTTTATTTGTGATGTCTGTTAATTCTGCCAGTTCTTGTCCTTATCCTCCTGATCTAATTTGATGCGCGTGGGGTGAACTTAAGGCGGATAGGCGGATCGTTGCTTACCCGCAGACCGACTCAAGAAAGATCGGAGCATTCGATTTGAAAACCAAAATCGATCAAAAAGGAGCAACGGTATGAAAATTAAGGGTGTGATATTTCTGGGGGTTTTACTCTTATCGGCGATGAGTGCCTTTGCGCAGGATTACGCCAAAGTTGAGATTCCAATCGTTTACTCGTATATGCGGTTCAATCCTGAAGATAGCCACATTGTCAGCGGCTTCTCATTGAATGGCGGAGGTGGTGGAGTTACCTATTACTTTAACCATTTGGTTGGCATTACAGCCGAATTTAACGGGTACGCAAGTCTTTCGAAGTCGTTCAGCTTCCCATCGGGGAGCTCAGCTTGCCCGGCGGGTTGCGCTGTCACCGCAGAGGGCAACTTGTTTACATACAATTTCGGACCAACCTTTAAGCCATACCGCGCCGCGCACTTCGAACCATTCGTCGACGTTCTTTTTGGAGGAGCGCATTCGAATGTGTACGGGAATGCCATCACCGCGTGCCAACTCAGTTGCGTCACGACTGCTGCCCCGAGCAATAATGCCTTCGATGTCGTTATGGGTGGGGGCTTGGATATTCCAATCAGCAAATCGATCTCCTTCCGGCCGGCACAGTTTGATTTTGTGCTGACTCGCTTCAACAATATCTTGACGACCAATCATCAAAACCAGAGCAATTTCCGCTATCAGGCGGGCTTCGTGTTGAGATTTTAGGCGCGTTGATAGCACGGTATGGAAAACGAGCGAAGAGAGACTGCGGGAGAGCACATGATGTGTTTTCACGCAGTCTCCTATTGCAGTCTTACTCGATGCTGGCAATCTGACCGTGTTTTCGTCGAGCGCAGATTACGTATCGCTACTTTCCTATTTATTAGAACGTCTGATGAAGGAAGGAGCCTTCCAAGCCGGTGTTTCTCAGAGCACGTTGAGCCTGCGGCCCTTTGCTCCGCCGGCCATGTTCCAAGACGAAGTGCGAGGATTGGAGCAAACGTAGCAGATCCATTAAATAATTCCTCCTATTTATTTTGGGCGTCGCAAGGATCGGACATGGATTCCGGGGCTGCGAAATCGATGCGTAATGAGTTCTTTGAAAACTGGGAGTATTTAATTGCCGTTACATTTTGCAAGCGTAAATGTCTGGTTCGCGGGCTCCAAACTGCCCCCACGTGGAATCGGTTGTATCTATTGTCCCGGGCCGGAATCGCGTTTTTCACAATACTGCGCCACAGGAAAGGAGCGCATCATGCCAACTGATCTAGTGCGTGGCGTGCCTCGACGGTTTGCCTTCAGGGAGCTGATATTTGTTTTTGTTTGTTTCATGTCTCTGCACATGCTTCCGGCCAACGCAAAGCAACAGGACTCGGCCATTATGGGGGACATGCCAGGCATGGATCATGGGGCTATGACCATGGATTCCGGTCAAGAATCCCCTGAAGCGCTTGCTCAGCGTCTGGGGGGCAAGCACGAAAGCGAGTTTAATCACCACTTGGCGGGATTATTGGTATTTTGTGCCGGTCTCTTTGTTCTCCTAGAGCAGCCTCTTGCGAACTACTGGCCTCGGGCACGTTATGTGTGGCCGATATGTTTTTTGGCGGCCGGGTTCTTTGTTTTGTTGTTCAGTGATCTAGAGATCTGGCCTTTAGGTAATCAGACGCCGTGGTATGCGCTCACACACAGCACGGAAATTCTCCAGCACAAGTTGTTTGCAGCAATACTGCTATCACTCGGGTATGTTGAGATCCAAAGAGCAAGGGGGCGATTCAACGGGTTCTGGACTGCACTGTTCTTTCCTGTCGTTGGGATCGCAGGCGCAATCTTATTGTTATTCCATGTGCATGGTGGTGATATGAGCGCTCCTAACGCCATGAAAACGATGGAGCACATCGAGACGCAGCATCATTGGTTTGCTGCTGTTGGTGTTGGAATTTCCATAAGCAAGGGATTGGCCGAGATACCCCAAAAGTTGCAACTCGTCTTCAGTAGGATATGGCCGGCATTACTGATTTGCTTGGGAATCCTTCTTATTGTGTATACCGAATGAGTGTACGTTGCCCGGGAGTGCCTGCGTGTCAGTGTATTACTTGTCGCGGCCAAAGGCCCTCCGAGATTTATCACCGACGACTGCCTTAGCAATAACCGTCCAACCAGCCAAAGATCGTCCGTTGCGCTGCCATCGTCAGCAAAACAGACCCGTAGAAGCTTACTCTGGCGGACCGAAATGCGGCTTTCTATAACAATAAAGTCACAGTCTGATCGTCAAATGTGACAGTGCACTTGCGCAAAGGAATAGACATGTGTGTTTTCTCGTATCTGCTAATTATGACAGTTCATCGCATTTAAAAATGCCAGTAGTGTGATCCCCGTGGAAAGTCTTTGACCCATCATAGGCGGCTTGCAGTTCCACGCAGTGCAAAATATCACTCTACGCAGGCTGGGGTGTTTATACCCCCATGGAAAGAAATAACTGTGATGCAGGATAAACCACCGCGGCATCTGTCAATCTTTGTTGGCCTTGGCGTCATTTGTGCTTTTCTCCTGACTGGATGTGAGAAAAAGCAGGAAGCGGCGCCGGGTCTTCCTGAAGTGCAATTTGTTGAGGTTGTGCAAAAAGATGTTCCGATAACGAAAGAGTGGGTTGCGATTCTGGATGGATTTGTAAATGCGCAGATCAGAGCACAAGTAAAAGGCCTTCTCATTCGGCAAGACTATACGAACGGTGCATTCGTCAGGAAAGACACCCCCTTGTTCGAAATAGATCCAAGACCGTTCCAGGCGGTGCTTGACCAGGCCAACGCAAATCTGCAGCAAAGTCAGGCCAATCTGGAACGAGCGCAGGCAAGCCTTGGCAAGACAGAGTTGGATGTTGCGCGTTATACGCCTCTTGCCAAGGAGAGCGCCATCAGCCAGCAAGAACTGGATGATTCCATCCAAGCAAACCTTGGCGCGAAAGCCCAAGTGGAGCAGGCAAAAGCGGCCATCGAATCGGCCCGCGCTGCAGTGAGTTCAGCCAAACTCGATCTCAGCTTCACCAAAATTGTATCCCCAATAGATGGCGTCACAGGGATTGCAACAGCCCAGGTCGGTGACTTTGTAAGCGAATTAGGTGAGCCCTTAACCACGATTTCTACAATCAATCCGGTTGTGGCAAATATCACAGCAAGCGAACAAGAGTATCTGAACGCCATGAAAGAGGCTTCGGTCTCGGGCCTCACCGAGGAAGCAATCCTGCGTACCCTTGAGTGGAAATTGCGGCTGGCAGACGGAACAATGTACCCTTACTCAGGCCGCTTCTATGCCCTCGACCGTCAAGTTGACGTAAGGACAGGGGCAATCCTTGTCAAAATTCAATTTCCCAATTCAGGGAATGTGCTCCGACCCGGTGGATTTGGCGCTGTCAGCACTGTGGTGCGCATCCAGAAGCAAGCAATGGTCGTGCCTCAGCGCGCTGTAAGTGAATTGCAAGGAGGATATCTCGTCGCAGTAATTGATAGCAACAATAAAGTCAATATTCGTCCCATTAAAGTTGGCTCCAAGACTGACACTATGTGGATTGTCGATGAAGGTCTGGTCCCAGGGGACCGCATCGTCGCGGAAGGGTTCCAAAAAGTCCGAGAAGGGTTAGAAGTTCATCCAAAGCCGTACCAGCCGGGACCAGACACCGAGAAATCGTTAGCAAAGTCAAATTCCCAATAAGAGCCACTTTGTGTCCAAATTCTTCATAAATCGTCCAATTGTCTCGATCGTGATCTCGATCATCATGGTCATTGTGGGCTTCGTCGCAATGCTCGGTTTACCCACCGCACAATTTCCGAACATTACGCCACCTGAAGTTCAAGTGAAAGCCACATACGTGGGCGCCGACGCGCAAACTGTGGAACAGTCAGTCGCCACGCCCATCGAGCAGCAGATGAGTGGTGTTGACAACATGAACTACATGTATTCCAACAATGCGAATAACGGCCAGATGACTCTTACTGTGAACTTTGACGTGAAAACCGATCCCAACACGGATCAGATCCTCGCTCAGATGCGCCAGGGCCAAGCGGCATCTCAGCTACCCCCCGAGGTAAACAGCTATGGCGTAACAGTTCAGAAATCTACCGCCGCCCCTCTTATGCTATTCGACCTTTACTCGCCGAATGGCTCCTACGATTCCGAATTTCTTGCAAATTATGCGTACATCAACCTGAACGACCAACTGACGCGAGTTCCCGGAATAGCGAGCGTATCGGTTTTCGGCGCGGGCCAATATGCCATGCGGTTTTGGGTGCGGCCCGATCAACTTTCCAAGTTGCAAATCACTATTCCCGAAATCATTAATGCCATTCAAACGCAAAACAATGTGAACCCCGCGGGGCAAATCGGCAGTGAGCCCGTGCCTGCAGGGCAAGAGTATACCTATGCCGTCCGCGCCCAGGGCCGCCTCACCACGGAAGAGGAGTTTGGCAACATCGTCGTCCGTGCCAAGACCGACGGGTCGATCGTCCGTCTCAAGGATGTGGCCCGCGTGCAACTCGGCGCCCAGGTTTATAACCTGCAGGGGAGGCTGAATGGCAAGCCCGCGGCTGTTGTCGCGATCTACCAGCTTCCTGGCTCAAATGCCATAGCCGCTGCTAAAGGTGCCAAGGCGCTGATGGCCGAAGCAAAAAAACGCTTTCCGCCAGGACTTGACTACTCGGTAGCACTCGACACCACGCTCCCCGTCACCGAAGGTATCGTCGAGATCGAACACACTCTGGTGGAAGCTTTACTGCTGGTCATTCTCGTTGTTTATTTGTTTCTTCAGGGTTGGCGCGCCACCCTAATACCTTTGCTGGCGGTCCCCGTATCATTGATCGGCACCTTCACGCTTTTTCCCCTTCTTGGATTCTCTATTAACACTCTTTCCCTATTTGGATTGGTTCTTGCGATCGGTCTAGTGGTGGATGACGCCATAGTTGTCGTAGAGGCGGTTGAGCACCATATCGAACACGGACTTTCACCGAAAGAAGCTTCGTACAAAGCAATGGAGGAAGTGTCCAGTCCCGTAATCGGTATCGCCGTTATTTTATCCGCGGTATTCATCCCCACTGCGTTCATCCCCGGCATCACTGGGCGTCTCTATCAGCAGTTTGCCGTTACGATTGCCGTTTCCGTTATTCTTTCCGCGTTTAATGCTCTAACCTTGAGTCCTGCGCTCTCGGCCCTCTTACTTCAACCTAAGAAACCTGCTCGCGGCCCTCTCGGCCGCTTTTTCGGATGGTTTAATCGAGCGTTTGGCCGCGCCACTGACGGTTACGTTAATTGGTGCCGTGCACTCATCAACAAAATGGGATTCAGTCTCTTGATCCTTTTAGCATTCACCGTTTTGGCCGGCTGGTTTGGCATGAAGTTACCGACCAGTTTTCTGCCCGACGAGGACCAGGGGTATGTCTTTGTGGCACTGCAACTACCCGACGCGTCTTCCCTTCAACGCACTAGTCTGGCTGCCAAGGATGTCGAGGAGATGTTGATGAAGACGCCCGGGGTGAACCACGTCACAAGCGTCATTGGATACAACATGATCAGTGGGGTGCAGAATACATTTAGTACCTTCTTTTGGGTCACCCTTAAGGAATGGAGCGAACGCAAAGCTCCGGAAGAGCAGTACGCGGCCATCAGTGCGCACATTAATAGCGAATTGCGGCGACTCTCGTCAGGAATTTCTATAGCGTTCTCGCCTCCCGCTATTCCTGGTGTGGGCACTTCCGGCGGGGTCACTTTCATATTGGAGGACCGTGGAGGGCACGACGTCCAATTTCTTGCCAGTAATCTCGATACGCTTCTTAAAGCCGCTCGCAAACGTCCCGAGCTCGCGTCGGTCTTTACGACCTTATTACCCGCGGTCCCACAGGTTTTTGTAAACGTCGACCGGGATAAAGTATTGGCTCAAGGGACTAACTTGAGCGACGTTTACAAGACGCTTCAGGCTTTCATGGGGGGCGCCTTCATCAATTACTTCAACCGCTTCGGCCGCCAGTGGCAGGTCTACATCCAGGCCGAAGGCGATTACCGGACGACTGCTGACAATCTTGGCCAGTTCTATGTCCGCAACAGCTCCGGCAGCATGGTTCCGCTCTCAGCTGTAACTTCAATCGACCACCGCGTTGGCCCCGAATTCACGATGCGCTACAACCTGTATAGGTGCGCCCAAATCAATGCCAGCGCTGCCACTGGCTACAGTTCTGCGCAAGCCATGGCAGCGATGGAAGAAGTCTTTACCCAGACCATGCCGCCGGATATGGGATTCGACTACCTGGGTATGTCCTATCAAGAAAAGCGAGCGCAGCAAGGGGTGCCACCCGCGGTAATTTTTGGCCTTTCGATACTTTTCTGTTTCCTGATTCTCGCTGCCCTATATGAAAGCTGGACCCTGCCGTTCAGTGTGCTCCTTAGCGTCCCGGTCGCGGTTTTTGGCGCATTTGCGACTCTTTACCTTCGTCGCTTCACAAGTTTCTCATTCGAGAATAATGTCTACGCACAGATTGGCCTGATCATGCTGATCGGCCTTGCGGCTAAGAACGCCATCCTGATTGTAGAGTTTGCCAAAGCTGAGCACGAGAAGGGCAAGTCACTTGTGGACGCGGCACTTGAAGGTGCCAAACTGCGTTTGCGTCCGATTCTGATGACATCTTTCGCCTTCATTCTTGGTTGCGTTCCATTGTGGAGAGCAACCGGTTCCGGAGCGGTGTCTCGCCAAGTCATGGGTACTGCGGTCGTGGGAGGAATGACGGCTGCCAGTGGGATCGCCATTTTCATTATTCCTGCTCTATTTTATCTGGTTGAGAAACTCGGTGGTGCGAAGCCGGAGTCTGCGCGAGTCGATTTATCCGCCGCTCCCTTGCCGGGAAGTGCAGGCGAGAATGATTAAGTCACAGAGGGTCGTCAATGAAAGGCGCAAGATACTTGTGAGAAGCTTCACTTCAATCGAGTCGGATTCTCACAATGGTATAAGCAATTGCGAGGGCCCCGGCCCGCCTTTCGATAGCCAGATTCACCCCTCAAAAACCGAGAATCGCTTTTCAAGATTATTTTACTTCACGGCCTTATTGACAAATTGTTGGTTTGTTCTGCTTTCTGGGTGCGCCGTCGGTCCAAATTACCAGCGGCCCAATTTGAATGTTCCGACAGTGTATCGATCTGCAGAGAGTTCAGCTGACCAGGCATCAATTGCCGACCTGCCTTGGTGGGAGGTTTTCAACGATCTGCAGCTAAAGGAATTGGTACAAACCGCGTTGAATAATAATTATGACCTCCAAATTGCTGTGACGCGGATTGAGCAGTCTCGTCAAATTGCCGCGCAGGCTCACGCCCAATACTTGCCTTTCGTCAACTACTCGGTTAACGGCAGCGATGGCAAGAATGAATTTGTGGGAGCGGTTACTCCCAACGGAGGCCAGGAACAAGGGTCATTTCTGGCTGTTGCGAGCGCCGCTTGGGAGGCCGACATCTGGGGGCGTCTCCGCCGCGAGAATGAGTCCGCTCGTGCCCAGTATCTCGCCACCGAACAAGCTCGCCGTGGGGTCATGCTCTCGCTCGTCAGCGACGTCGCGCAAGCCTACTTCGAACTTCTTGATTTGGATCTTCAATTGGAAATAGCTAAGAGAACGACCGAATCCTTCGACCAAACGTTGAAGCTGTTTACCCAGCGTCTCGAAGGAGGAGTCGCCTCAAAGTTGGACACGTCACGAGCCGCGGCCGCTCAGGCTACTGCGGCCGCCAGCATTCCAGAAATAGAGCGCCAGATTGCAATTAAGGAAAATCAAATCAGTATCCTGCTTGGGAGAAACCCAAATCCCATTCCCCATACCGCTAAACTTCTCGATCAAATAGTTCCACCAAGTATTCCCGTCGGCTTACCCTCAGCGTTGCTTGAGCGGCGCCCCGACATCCTGGAGGCTGAACAACAGATGCGCTCCGCAAATGCTCAAATTGGAGTCGCTACTGCGAACTACTTCCCTCGCATCGGTCTCACCGTTCTATTTGGCCGTGCCAGTTCTCCACTTTCCGAATTATCTTCTGGCCAAGCCACAGTATGGAGCGTCGCCGGCGCCCTGGCCGGTCCAGTCTATCAAGGCGGCGCGCTGAGAGCGCAAAAGCGCCAGGCCGTCGCGTTTTGGGAACAAACCAAGCTGCAATACGAACAAACCGCTCAGATTGCTTTCCAGGATGTATCGAACGCCCTGATCTCGCGGCAGAAGTATGAAGGTGTTCGCGACGGCCAGGCTCAGGCGGTTCAAGCCTACGAAGAATCTGTCAAAGTTTCGCTGCAGCGTTATGTCGCCGGCAAGGCCAGCTACTTTGAAGTTCTGGATGCCCAGCAACAATTATTCCCGGCAGAAAATGCCCTCGCTTTGACGGAATTAAGTCAGCGCACAGTCATCGTCCAACTTTACAAGGCACTTGGCGGCGGTTGGAATCTGAATGATCCAGCCTGGGTAGGGCCTAAATTTTAGAAGCAGCGCAGGAATTCATGAGGATAAGAAAGGAACAGTCAACGTTTACTTTTATATCGGTTCGTGAAGACCTTCTAGTATCACGGGACAGCGATTGCAGGTTTTAGCGGCTCATTCGGCAGAGCGATACGCATGTTTGTAGTAGGGCGTGCTGTATCCCTTAAAATTGTCTTTCGGATAAAGCTCAACCCGAATGTTGTGCCGATTTTCTTCCTCGCCTTTATTTGTCTGCTTATCCGCGGTACCTTTTCCACGGATCGGTACGTAGCTGAGAACATATTGGTAGCGCACCGCTAGTCCAATCGTTCGCACGATGCGTGGAAGGTCTTCTTCGTGTGCGGCAGTAAAAACACCGCCGCCAGTCACTTCTGATAGAACACTCAGATTATGGGGGCCGCGTCGTTCCGCGGGACCGATGTAATCCGCGTCCGTGCCGCCTATTGGGAGATTGGGAATTTGCGGGGGCGCTCCGGGTCCAGTCCTCTTCTTCTCAGTTTTGGGTAAGATGTTTGGAAGTTCAAAGGAAGGCCCGGCCATTACGGCAAAAACCGGTACACCCGCCTCCTCCAGGAATTCTCTTGTCTCACGAATGTTAAACCTGCTGTGGTTATCGCCCCCATCCGAAATGATAACCATCGCACGCCGCTGATTCGCTGCTTCCTGGCGTACAGTAGAAGCACCCAAATAAATGCCGTCAAATAAAGCCGTGCTCTCTCCCGTCGCCGTCAGAACCAGCGGAAGCCTTTGATGAAGGTCTTGCTGATCGTGGGTAAATGGGACAAGCCGGCGCGCCCTCGAGCCGATGCCCAAAACTGAAAATTCATCATGATTCTCAACCTGTTGATCGAGAGGGTCAAGAAGCGAGAGCGCCGCTTCCTGAACGAACGGAATCTTTCTGGTCATACTTGAACTCAAGTCCGCAAGAATGACGAAGGAAACCGGCGTCCTAACCGTGTCGAAATAAAGTATTTGTTGTACAACTCCATCGTCCAGCAGCCGAAAATCGCTCTTCTTGAGGCTAGTAGCAACGGCACCCTTTTCGTCAAAGACGATTACGGGCACGGTTACGAGCTGAACTTTGACGGCTATCGGCGGATGGGAGTTCGCTTGAGCGTGAGCGGAAGGCGAACTCTTCATGCACACCAACAAGCAGAAAATGCTAATGAACGCGGCTCTTTGTCTGACAGTCATTATGCTTCCTAACCTTAAATCATTGTAAAAATCTATACGCCCGTCCGTCTTTTTTGTCAATCTGAGGGCCTGTTTTGCAAATCGTGGTGGGTTTTGTCCGGTGAGACTTGCGTCGCTCCTCTCTAAAGCAGGAGCCTCCGATTTAAGTGGAATCAGAGCCTTAAATCAGCAAGCAATTGGGCAGGAAACGTAGATCGAGCCCCTGATGTGAAGTGCCAGATCCTGCAGGAGGGCATCAAAAGCGAAAACGTCTTAGGAAAGTGCCGGCATAAGACGTGCGGTCCGTGTCAAATTAACAAGCGACAATGGGACGCGACTCACTTCAATCAAATTCATCGAGATCTCGTACGGAGATGGCGCTACGCATCGGCGGGCGGCGTATCATCACCCCGAAGGCAACAGCTACGTGGAACGGTCCCATCGCTGGTGTAAAGAAGAAAAAGTCTGGTTTGCGGAATACCGGAGCTTCCGAAGAGCCTCAGAATCGATCGGTCTACGGACCTGGGAGTACGAACACACTCGGCTTCACCGCGGAATTCGAAATCGAACTC
>Ga0206833_1087_pt1 | contig 22922 bp, 14 predicted proteins | sample Alteio_BWOrgCont_32_FD_152891 | JGI IMG/M metagenome (GOLD analysis project Ga0206833, IMG submission 152891) | Enriched cells from forest soil in Barre Woods Harvard Forest LTER site, Petersham, Massachusetts, United States -... | ecosystem: Environmental > Terrestrial > Soil > Temperate forest >... | reverse complement strand
GGTAGAGGATGGACACGACGGAGAATTGATAATTGCTAATCTGAAATTGCTAATTCGCAGAGGCGGCCAGAAGGATTTCGCGGTATTGGGAGGCGGCAGTCTGCCAGGAGAAGCGCTCGGCGTGGGCGCGGATGGCTGCGGTCTCGCGCGGGGCGGCGAGTTGTTGATCGAGCGCCAGGGACAGCGCGGGCAGGTCTCCGGCGGGGAATGTGCGGCCGAGAAAATCGTGATCGAGGACTTCCGGAATGCCGCCGACGCGCGAGGCGACGACCGGCAGGCCGGAGGCGAACGCTTCGAGAACGACATTCGGTACGCCTTCGTTTCCGCTGGCGAGGGCGAGGAGATTCGCGGCGTTCATGAGACGGGCGACCTCGCGAGGCGTTTTGCGTCCGGCGAAGATCACGCTCGATTCAATGCCCAGCTTGACGCTGAGGTCGCGGCAGATTTTTTCCCATGGGCCGCCGCCGGCCATCACGAGGAGAAGGTCGCCAATTTTCGCCTTCAGCGAACCGGCGGCAAGGATGAGATGATGCGGATTTTTGACCTCGAAGAAATTGCCGACGAAGAGAACAATGCGCGCGGCCTCGGGAAGGAAGAATTCACGGCGCGCGGCGGCATGATCGCGCGGCTGGAAGAGATCGAGATCGACGCCGTTGTAGATGGTGTGAAGTTTCGTGGAGGGAAAGCCGGCGGCCTCGAGAAGCCGGGCGAGTTCGCGGCTGCGGGTGATGACGGCGGCGGCGCGCGGCAGGGCCTTGAGAATGATGCGGCGGCGGGCGGGAATTTCCAAATAGTGATGAATGTCCGACCCTTGCGCGATGGCGACGACGGGCACGCGATCACGAACCAGGTGCAGGACCGCGCAGCAGTCCGGGTAAATCCATGAACTGAGGATCACATCGGGATGAAACGCCTCCAGGGTCTGCTCCAATTCGGCACGCAGCGATCTGGCCATCAGGAGATGGTTGACGTGGCTGCCGACTTTCGGCACGTAGCCGGCGGGAATCCATTTCGGGGACAGCGAGGCGTCCTCCGGGCGCGGGGAGAATTTCCTGGCGGCCAGCGGCAGGACTGGGCGCGGGGAGAGGACGCGGATTTCAAAATGCGGCCCGAGGGCATGGAGCAGCATGGCGTTGTCGAGGCCGCGGTAAGGCTCGGCGGCCGTCGGGAAGAGATTCGAGATGAAGAGTAGCCGCGGAGTCACTGTGCTGGCGGGCGGAGCCGCGAATGGTAACGAAAGTCGCGAAAATCGTCCGGGTTGCCTGTTTTGCCGGCCTCGGCGGCGTGAACGATGTTCACAAGCTCGCGGGCCGTGACGTAATGAAAGTGAAAACCGGGATGGGCGGCGGAGAACTGGCCAAGGCCGCGGTGAAATCCGCGCATCGGTTCGCCGAGAAGCATCTCCGCGTTGCGAGGGATGCCGCCGTGGGTATGCAGCTTCGCAAAAATCCACTCGGGCTGACCCTGGACGTGGACGTTGAGATTGAGCCAGAGCTCGAGCCGCTGGAGGGTGGGGGGATTGCGCGGAGTGAGGTCGGCGTTCTCGATGCGCGGGAGCAGGCCCCACTTGCGGCGCCGCCAGTTGAGGCCGAGCGGGCCCTGCACAAGGAGGAATCCGTCCGGGTCCACCGTACCGGCGCGCGCGGGGCGGCCGTGATCGTGAGATTTGGGGCGGTCGGACGGAGTGGCATAGTAGATGGAATTGATCGTGGCCGTCTGGCAGGGATCGGGCGCGGAGGGCATGGTGAAATCGGCGTAGCAGCCGGCCTTCTCGAGCACGGCCAGCTCATTGCGGACGCCGCAAAAAGCGCCCGCCGGATGGGAATTGTCCAGAGCCCAATTGCCATGGACGAAACCGAAGCGCGTGGCGCCCGCCGGATCGGTCGAGAGCAGCCCATGCCCGGCGAGATCGCATTTTCCTTTTTCGAGCGCCGTGGCCAGATGCGCGGCGTCGTCATCGCGGTGATGAAGATGGATTTCCGTCTCGCAGCGGGTCGCGCCGCAAAGGCTCGCGAGAGTCGCGAGCACGTCGTCATCGTATTGCTCGATCGGGTAAAAGAACGTGTGGCAAAGAGCCCTGCCGGAAGAGTCGCGGCAGGAGGCGGAGAGCGTTGGGTATTCCCGCTCCCATTTGCGCACGCGTGCAATCGCCTCGTCGCGCGAAGCATCGTGGAAGGGCTCGAAATGATCGCAAATGCAAAGCATCAGGTGCGTTTCGGGGCGGGAATTCCAGTGTGTGCGCGGGCGGCGGAGATAGGAGGGCAGCCAGAGGTGCAGGGACTTGAACATGAATGTTTTTCTAGCGTTGCAAGCCTCGGGCACCGGTTGTAACGAAGCGGGAGTCAAAAGGCCAAAGCTTTTCGGACCGACTCGGAAGCGGCCCGAAGCAGCTTCCGGCAACCCCTTTTGCAGGAATGTTCCGGCTCTACTATCTCCTTCCACTGCTGATTCCGCTGGCGCTGGTAAAGGGGGACCTGCTGGGACGGTTGTTTCATCTGCTTGAGAGATGGGGCGCGCGGCTGGCTGCGCGGCCCGCGCGCGTGCTGGCGCTGGTGGCGGCCTTTTCGTTCAGCTTGTGCGCTGCGCTTTCGGTCATCGGCTGCCTTCCGCGTCCGCAGACGCACGATGAATTCGGCTACCTTTTGCTGGGCGATACCTTCGCGCACGGGCGTGTGACCAATCCCACGCCGGCGATGTGGGAGCATTTCGAGACGATTCACCAGATCATGCGACCGACTTACACGGCGAAATATCCGCCGGCACAAGGATTGGCGCTCGCGCTGGGCGAGAAGCTGGGCCTGCCGATCATTGGTGTGTGGCTTGCGACTGCGCTGGCATGCGCGACCGTCGCCTGGATGTTCATGGCGTGGATGCCGCCGCGCTGGGCGCTGGCGGGCGGCCTGATGGTGGCGTTGCACCCGCTCGTTCTGGAGTGGGGGCAGAATTACTGGGGCGGCTCCGTGGCGATGGCAGGCGGCGCGTTGCTTCTTGGGGCGTTCCGGAGAATCCTGCGGGAGCCGCGCGCGCGCGACGCCGTCTGGATGGGAGTGGGTCTTGCGATCCTGGCGAACAGCCGTCCTTACGAGGGATTCGTGCTGGGATTGCTGATGATGCTGGCGCTGGTGATCTGGTTCGTCGAGGCGGGAAAGGTGCCGGCGCAAATCGTGATCAAGCGGGTGTTCGCGCCGATGCTGGTGGTGATGGCGCTGCTGGCGGTGCAACTGGGCTTTTACAACTGGCGCGTCACCGGTGATCCGATGGTCATGCCGTACCTGGTGCACGAGGAGACCTATGGCATCGCGCCGCTGTTCCTCTTCGGCACACCGCGGGTCGAGCCGCACTACCGACACCTGCAAATCCAGCGCTTGCAGGAGGATTACCTGAACTATTTTGAGAGCCAGCGGCGCTCATTCCGCGCGGTGATGGAGGCGACGGGCTCGAAGATTTGGGTGCTCTCGCAAGGCTATCTCTGGTCCTACCTGATGATCGTTGCGCTGCTGGGCCTGCCATGGGCGATCATGCGGGACCGATGGTTGTGGTTCGCGCTGTTTATCGGGCTTTTCTTTTCAATCGCGATGCTATTGGGCACGTGGGTTTTCCCACATTATGCGGCGCCTGCGGCGGGATTGTTCTTCGTGCTCGTGGTGGAATCGATGCGGAGCCTGTACGCATGGCGGGTGGGCGCGCGGTATCCCGGCAGGAATATCGTGCGCGGGCTTGCGATTCTGTTCGTCGTCTCCTTCGTCCAGATTGCTGTGAAAATGGCCACGCAGGACAGGACGCGCTGGTATTTCCAGCGGGCGAATCTCATTGCGGACCTGGGTCATCAACCCGGCGAGGACCTTGTGATCGTGAAGTACGATGCCGATCACAACCCGAATCGCGAATGGGTTTACAACGGCGCGGATCTTGACGGCGAGAAAGTGATCTTTGCCCGCGATATGGGGCCTCAGAACCAGGAACTGATTGACTATTACAAGGTCCGCAAGGCGTGGGTGCTGGATGCGGATGCGCCGGTGCCGGCGTTGCAGCCTTATCCCGGCTCGTGACTCGGGGCCTTTTCCCACGCGCCAGTGCGCGGCCCGAAGAAGAATCGAAAAAGGCCGCGGAGGGTCATCACGTTGAGAAAGACAAAGCCGGCGGGAACCGAAAAGAGGAGCATCCGAAGTGAGGGGAGCGCAAGTCCGGCGGCGGCGAGGCAATAGAGCAGAAGCTGAAGGCCCAGGAACGCCCGATACATCGGGATGCCGGCAAGACACGCGCACGAGGCGAGCGCGCAAACGAGCAGGACCGGCCCGGCGAGGCGCAAGTATTTGTGGGATACGAGCTGGAAGGCGAGGCGGTTTTTCCACGGCAGAAGCCATGCGGGATGGCGGATGAGCATCTGGAAATTGCCGGCAAGCGTGCGCGCTTTACGGCGCGCCTCGGCGCGCGGATCGAGCGGTTGCGGATCGAATGCCTCGGCCTCCTTGTCGTAAACGACCCGGTGACCGGCGAGGGCGATGGACATCGGAATGACGACATCGTCCAGGATCGTATCGGCGGGGACGGGACGGAAGAGTGATCGGCGGATGGCGTACACCGCGCCGGTGCAGCCGACGCAGGAATCGAAGTCCGACTCGGATTGCCTGACGGCGGTTTCCATATTCCAATAAAGGTTCACGCCGGCGCCGGTGCTCGTCCCCGCCTCTCCGATTCGCAGGATGCCGCTGACCGCGCCGATGGCCGGATCGGAAAAATGGCGGATGAGGCGCGGGATCGTTTCCGGTGTGAATTGCTGGCGGCTATCGGCGAGCACGACAATCCCGGCTTCCAGTGCGGGGATCGCGTCCGAGAGGCAGGCTGCCTTGCCGCGGCGTTCCGGAAACTCAAAGACGCGCGCGCCGGCCGCGCGGGCCTGCGCGGCCGTGGCATCGGTAGAGCCGTCCGAGCAAACCGCAACCTCAAGCGGTACGGGGGAGGCGAGCAGGTTCTCGATGCGAGCGCGGATGCGAACCTCCTCATCGTGGGCCACGATGAGCACCGCCGCCCGCTCCGGCGCGGCAGCGGTGGGTTGCTCCATGCGACGCCGGAGCGCGGCCACCAGTCCGATCAAAAGCTGATAGCCGAGAAAGGTGTAACCGAGCAGCGTGACGGAAACCCAAAAGAGGATCTGGCAGGCCATGGCCGGTTCCTACATCTTGGTGATAAGGTATTCCCAGTACCGGATGGAGGCGTAGGTCAGGGCCAGCATGATGAGCAGGTCCATGAATCCGAGACGATTCCAGAGGAACTTCTTCCGAATTGTATCGTCCAGGTTCCACCGCATCTTCCGCTGCTCCGCGGTAGTCGGGAATTGATTCCAGCCCGTAGAGGCGCCCGTGGTGCCCATTGCCGGCTGGAGGATCGTCGCGGGCTCGGCAGGCGCCGTGGCGAGCATGGCGGCTGCACCGCCAGCCAGGGGACTGGCAAAGCCCGGTATGGGGATCCCAGGCATCCTGATGGGAGGGATGCGGCGCATCCATGGCCGGTCGGGCAGGGCCGGCTTCGCCGGGGCAGGTTCAGTGCCTTCGGCGTACTTGCGCAGGAGATGGCGGTGGAAGGCGCTGATGGCGGCGACCATCATGAAGAAAGTCGGGCGATAGCAGAAATCGACCATCCATGAAGAGGCCGCATAGGCGACCACCATCGCGAAGAGAAGCCGGCGTATTCGTTCCTCGTCATCGTCGTGCGATCTGACCAGCACCAGGGTGCGCAGGCAGCAGTAGAGAATGCCGACAAAGAGGAAGAGCCCCACGTAACCGAGCTCCGCGCCGTTTTGATTGTAGGCGCAATGGGTGGCTTTCGAGAAATGATCCCACTCGGTGATGTGGCGGCGCTCGGCGTCCAGCTCATGGACGGAGCCGTTGTTGGAGGCGACCACCTTTGCAGGGATGACGCGTAGCACTGTCTTCTTCTCCAGCGGCCCGTGCGCGAGGAAAGTGGCCTGGAAATTCCCGAGGCCGATCCCAAAGAAATGGGTGCGCATCAATTCGAGCCCGTATGTAAATGCCGCGACGCGTCCCTGAATCGCGGGGTCCGTCTTGCTGTGTTCGAGTTCATTCATCCGCGGCAGGGCGTAAAGGGCGCCGTAGCCGAAGCCGATCGCCAGCGCCAGGATCACGGTCTGCCAGATGCGCGACCGTCCGAACATCAAGGTCGCCAACAGCGTGGCGAACCCGCAAAGGAACCCACCCTTGGACTGGGTGAGAAACAGGCAATAGAGGGGCACGAGCAACAGCACCATGCCGGCCTTCATCGTCACCCGCCGCCAATAGAAGAGATAATAGAAGAGCGGTACGGCGATGATGATGCTGTGGGCCAGAGCATTCGGGTTATTGAAGACCGAGAGATTGAGGATGAGCCGGCCCTTCATGTCTCCCTCGACGATGTCGTAGCCGCCCAGCGGGTCGAAGCCGTACATGCTCGCTACGGCGAGCGCGGCGATGACGAAGGTGAAGAAGCACCACCACCCCAGGAATTTCTTGAGCCGCGGAATGCTGTCGAGGCTGGAGACGCCGACGAAATAGAAAAGGATGACAGCCTGAATGCCGCTGAACGTGTGCCGCGGGTCAAAACCGGCGATGAGCGTCCAGACGAAGTAGCACAGCATCAGCCAGTCGAGAGGCGTCTGTACCAGCTTTTTGAAGCCGATTCTCTGCTTCTGGAACATGGCCCAGATGGCCATGATCGAAAGCAGCTGCACGAAGTGGATGCTGTTGAAAACCGCAAGCCACTCCTGCGGGCGCAGGTAATAGAGCGCCAGGAAGATGATAAGAGCGGCAAAATCCATGGCCGAAGGGACTGGATAATGTAGGTAAAATCTTTTTCAGGTCAACCCGGGGACGATTTCCCGGCCAGGTCCCGGTAGAGCCGCTCGTAGCCGGCCACAGTGGCCTCGATGGAGAAGCCGGCTTCCGCGGTGGCCCGGGCGGCCTGGCCAAGGGCCGGGAGGCGGTTGGGGGAGCGGAGGGCTTCGGCGAGGGCGATGTCGAGGGCTTCGGGTGAGCCGAGGTCCCGCAGGAAGCCATTGGCGGAGTCGGTGATGACATCGGCATTGCCGCAGGCCGCGTGGGCAAGCGCCGGGACGCCGCACGCCATCGCCTCGAGGAGGGCATTGGAAAGGCCCTCGTTGACCGAGGGCAGGACCAGCAGGTCGAGTGAGCGGTACCACGGCCTGGGGTCCTCCTGAAAGCCGGCAATCTGGATGCGCGAGGCGCAGGGGCTGGCCGCGGCCCGCTCTCGGACGGACGATTCGAGCGGCCCGCCGCTTCCGATGAAGACAAGCCTCAAGTCGCGCCCGTCAGCAGGCAGCCGCTCGAAGGCGGCGATCATTTCGGTGTGGCGCTTGAATTCGCCGAATCGCCCGACCAGCCCGAGTACAACAGCCTCCGGGGGCAGGCCGGTCGCAGCGCGCGCTTCTCCCCTTGGGCCGGGAACAAATTGAGCGCAGTCCACGCCATTGACGACGAGGCGGATTTTTTTGGCTGGGAAGCCTTGAGAGATCAGCTTGTCCCGGAGGCTCGGCGAAACGGCGTGCACACGGGCGACGCGGTGATAGAGGAATTTGCGCAACAGTTTGCGGCGGGGCGCGAGCTCCGCTGGGGTCAATTCCGCGTGCTCGCCATGGAGGATGCGATTCTTGCGGCCCGGGGCGGCGAGCGCGGTGTAGATGAGCGGTCCGAAATTGTGCGTGTGAATCACGTCCGGCGCCACGCCGCGGATGCAGGCGGCGAGCGCGCGGATCGTGCGGAGGGAAAATCCTTCCGTCTTGCCGAGAACATGGACGCGGCCGGGATTTGGAAAGCGCTCGGCGAATTTGCCGGCGCGCGAGAGGCAGCAAGCGTGAAACTCGAATCCGCGTTGCTCCAGGGCGCGGCTCACATTGACGACGCCATTCTCCATGCCGCCGGCATCGAGCGAGAAGACGACGTGGAGCACGCGCACGGGTCGGGAAGCCTCAGTGGGGTGTGGGTGCGGGTTCAAGTTGAGGAGCCGGGGGCCTCGCGCTTGCGAAAGGGCGCGAGGAAACGCGCGGCTGCGCGCAGGCGGAAGAAAGGGGGCTCGTGCAGGTCGCGGTGATCGAGGGGGAGCGGCCAGAGAAGCAACGAGGCTGCCGCATGCAATATGGCGCGCCCGCTGCGGCCCTCGTCCCAATACATCCAGCCGGCCTGGAAATGATCGACCGCCAGCACGCGCAGCCAAAAGCCCGGGCCCGTCTGCGATACGGTGTGATCGCGCAACGCCTTTCGGCGGACGCGCCGCATATTCTCGCGCATGCGATCCGCATGACGGCTCATGTTCGAGCCATGCTTGCGGATTCGCACCAGCGGACGGTCGATATAGAAAACGGGCCGGAGCGCGGCGATGCGCAGCCACATGTCGCGGTCCTCAGAACTGCGCAACCCGGTATCGAAGAGCCCGGACGCATCGAAGCAGCTTCGCCTCGCCACGACGCAGGAGGGCATGAAACGAGTCTTCATGAGGATATCGGCGGCGGTGAAGAAGCGGTCCCCGCGCTTGGTGGTCCGTTTCTCGCCGATGGCAGCACCGCCGGAATCGACGCGAAACGAGTCGCATGCAACCAGCGCGGTCAGCGGTGGCAGCGTCTGAAAGGCCGCCATGGCTGTGGAGAGCATCGCGGGCAGCCACTCATCGTCGGCATCGAGAAAGGCGAGAAAAGGATGGCGTGCCTCCCGGATGCCGGTATTGCGGGCGGCGGAGAGGCCCGCGTTTTCCTGGCGCACGTAGCGGATGCATGGAAACTCCGCGGCGAGTCGGCGCGCGATATCCGGCGTATCATCGGTGGAACCATCATCGACAATGATGATATCGAGTGGTCGATGCTGCTGGGCCAGGGCGGAGCGGACCGCGCGCTCGAGGTAATGCGCGTAATTGTAGGCGGGAATGACTGCCGAGACGCCGCTATCCGGCAGGCTCGGGGATGGGGCGGCGGGATCCACTGGGCCGGGACGTCGGCGCGCGCCGGGCGGCTACGCAGGCTCGAGCGAATGGTAGCTGTGGTAATACTCGCTCGAGTAATAGTAATACTGATAGTAATTCGCCGTCGAGGAAAGGTCGAGGCGGTTCAGGATGAAGCCGTAGAAATTGGCTCCATTGGTCTGGAGGATGTCGAGGGCGGTCTTCATGGTGCGGATCGGGGTGCGCCCACTCCAGATGACAAACAGAACGCCATCGACATGAGCCTGCAGGATGGATGTCTCCGAGAGGCCGAGCACCGGCGGCGTGTCCATGATGATCCGCTCGTAGCGGCGGCGCAATTCCGCCATCAGCTCGGCGAATTTTGGCGAGCTGAGCAGCTCGGTTCCCGATTCCAGATGCTCGCCGGCGGACAGGATCGTCAACTGGCCCTCCTTGCCCGCGGGACGGAGAGCGTCATCGAGGAGCGCCTTGCCGAGCAGGACATCGCTCAGGCCGGGTGATTTTTTGAGGTTGAAGAGGCGGTGCAGGCGCCCGCGGCGGATATCGGTATCGATAAGGAGCGTCTTTTCGCCCATCTGCGTGAAGGAGATGGCGAGGTTTGAGGAGACGACGGTCTTTCCCTCCTTGGGCATCGCGCTGGTGACCATCGTCACGTGCGGGGTCTTGCTCAGGGTGCCCATCGCAAGGAGGTTGGTGCGGACGACGCGGAAATTCTCGATCAGGTTGTGGTTGTCGTTCTCACCGCCGACTCCCACGAGCATCGGGGTGGTCGTGCCGTGGACAAATTGCGGGATGATGCCCAGTCCGCGCATCTGAAACGTGGCCTCGACCTCTTCCATGTTCGAGAGGGTGAAATCGAGGTACTCAATGAGGAAGGGAAACAGAAATGCGAGACCAATGCCGACCAGCAGCGAGACGAGCGCAAGCTTGCCCTTGTTCGGAGCCACGGGCTCGGCATTCAAGTCGAGAACGCCGGAGTATTCGAGGTTGATGCGCTCCTTGTCCTGAACGTAGTTGAGCTCGTTGATGTACTTCTCGGCGCCCGTGGCGATGCTCTGCCATGCGAGCTGGCCCGCATCGTGAAGCTGGTTGTTTTCCTGGAGCCTCGCATACTTGCGGTTGATCGCCTGATACTCGGGCAGCTTGCTTTCGAGGTCGTTCTCCTGGTCGATCAGGCTCTGGCGCTCGAGGTCGATTCGATTGCGCGCCGACACGTATTCGAAATTGAGGTTCTTGCGCACTTCATCCAGTTGGTTGTTCAGCGCGATCATTTTCTTGTGCCCCGGCAAATAGATGCGCGAGGCGTCGGCAATCTCGCCTTGAAGGCGCCGCTGTTGACCGTCCAGCGTCTGCCACTCAGGCGTGCTGGCGGTCTCCGGCACGATGATGGCCGCGGGCGTGCTGGCCGGCATCGGCATCGTATCGGGGAATGGCAACTGCCCGGCCATTGCTCCAGTGGAGCCGCTCTGACCCACGACCTGGCCGATGCTCAATTGCGTCTCCGCGTTCACGGAATCGATGAGGGAAAGCTTCGCGACAGTATCCAATGTCGGGTCGTCGAGCCGGTTGATGACTTCGTTCAATCGCTGAATGCGCTGCCTGACCTCAACCAGTTCAACCGGGACGTTGCTCAACTGGTTCATGTCGATGGTGGCATCGACCAGCTTGCTCTGATCCACGTAATTGAAATGGTTGTCCAGGCTGGCGTCCATTTTTTGCGCCGCTTCGCCGATCACCTCGCCCCAGGACTTCGTAATATTCGCGCGATACTGCTCCCGCTCCTCCTCGCGGGCTTTCATGAATTCGTCCACCATCAGCTCCGTCCACCGGGCCGGCCATGAGGAATTGTACGCGTAAACATCGACATCCAGGCCCGTTCCCTCCGGACTGACACCGATCCGCAGGTCCCGGAGGTATTTCGCGTAGATTGTGCGGTAATCGGCATCCACCCCGAGCCGCTGGGCGGTGCGCTCGACGATGGCGGGCGACTTTAACTGGGAGATCACGCTAGAAAGATTGCTGTCGTGATAAACCGAATCGGTGTCCACAGGCAGGGCCAGCTGATCCACGTGCACGAGGGAGCGAGAGAAATAGACCGGGCGGGAATAGACATAGACCGCCAGGCCCACCAGGAGGCACATGCACACGAGCAAGACCATCAACCTGAGGTGCTTGCGCACCAAGGCGACGTAGAGCATCAGGTCGTAAAAATTGAGAACGCGCTTGTTAAGACCCGGAATCATTGCGGAATGGGAATGGGGAGGGGGCTACCCTTTATAGCATGGGGCGGATTTAAAATAAAATCATTTTCACCCGGCAGCCGTGTGCTGCGAGGGGCAAACAGGGGGTGGCAGGGCTCTCCCTAGAAGCTGAAGAACTTCTCTGGGACGACGATGATATCGTTTTCCATCAAAGGCAGATCCGGCGCCCGCCCGTGCTGGATGGCGTTGATATTGACCGGAATGCGAATCTTTGTCCCATCGGGCGCCTCCCGTAGCACGTAAACTTTCTTCAAATCGGCAAATCTGGCAAAACCGCCGGCGTTGAGAATGGCCGAAAAGACGGTCAGCCGGTCCCCTTGGTGAAGGGATTGGGCGCCCTGCCTGCCGACGCGACCCGTGACGTAAATGAGATTTGTGGCGCCGGAAGGGATAATCAGGAGGTCGCCGTCGTTGAGGGTCAGATCGGAGGAAAGCCCGGTGCCACCGTCGAGAATCCTCTGGACGTTCTCCTCCTCGAAAACCTCCTTGTTTGCCACGAGACGCATCACCCGGACGCGGGTGAGATCCGCCCGGTCAGTCACGCCGCCACAGGAGAGGATGACGTTGACGACAGTCGGCTTGGTGCCCGGGGAAATCCGGAAGGGACGGGGACTCCTGAACTCGCCGGAGAGAAAAATGACGGGCCCCGTTTCGATATCGGAGCCCTCCACCTTCTCGACCATCACCGTGGCGTGGGTGAGCTGCGAAGTCTCCAGCGCCTGGCGGACCTCGGTTTCGGCGCCGGACATGGTCTTGCCCGCGACGGCAATGCGGCCCACGGAGGGCATGATGATATAACCGCCGCGCCGGACCTGGTAGCGCCCGTTGAACGAGGCGTCCTCGACGACGAATACCTCCAGGTTATCGCCCGGGAGGATCAGGTCATTCGCGGGGCCGGTGGGCTGTGGCAGGCTCTGGATTGCGCCCTGGACTTCGTTGTTTAACTGGGCGCGCTGATCCTCCAGCGCCTTTACCCGGCTGTCCCAATCCTTGACCTCCTGTTCCCATTTGTCGGCTTCCTCCGCATTGCCGGCCATGGATTCGACATCCAATTGCTTGCGCGCGGCCTGGAGCTTGGAATTGGCATAGAGCAGCTCACTTTCGAGCGTGTCCTTTTGCTCCGAAAGGCTGTCGAGTTCCTGCTGCGACTCGCCCACGGTGGCGCCGTCGAGCGGCACGGCCGGGGAGGCCGGATCGATGCCATCATTGATATCGGGCGTAGTGCCGCGGAAAACGGGGCCCGGCGTGTACGACTGGCCCGTGCCGCCGGTGCCCTGGCCCAGGGCGCCTGCGCAAAGGCACAAAATGGCACCAGCCGCCGCGAGGGCGGCAGCCTGCAAGGAGCTGGGAATGCGACGGCGGGGATTGTGCAACACGGCTCAGGGTCAGAGGGGCCGATAATTCATGGGAAAGTTTGGGGGACTGGTCAATCCTTGGATCAGAAATATCCTGTGCCGAACCTAAGGGAAATACTTGACGAGGGTGAGGAAGACAAGGTTTTCGTAGTAGCCGCGGTTCTGGGCATTGGGGCTGTAGCGCTGATATTGGTAGAAGGCCCTGAAGAAGAAGTTGTCCGAGAGGGTCCGCCAGAGGGTGACCCGCCCGGTCCAGGTATCCGTATCGAATCCGTCCTCGTAGTCCTGGTGGGAATAGACCCCCTGGAACTCCATGGTGGTGAGCGGCCCCAGCCACCAGGTGATGCCGGCGCCGACGTCTTCCTGTTCCCGGCTGACAAATTGACTGTTCAGCTCCTCGTATTGGGAGTGGTCGGCCACGACGGTGCCCTGGAGGGTGGGGCCGAGCGTCTGGAGGAGCCGGTAGTACTCCGTTGTAACCTCTTCGTCATCGTAGTAGGTGATGCCCTTTGTGACCTCGAAGTGCTCGCTGGTGTACGGGCCGGCGACATGGTCCAGGGACAACATCCAGAGCAGGGACTGCTGACCTTCGTCGCCGATGAAATAACCGATATTCGTATCCAGGTATACCTGGTCGGTAACCGGTCCAAAGAACCCGGCACGGAGAACCTGGAAGATGCCGGGCTCGTTGCTGACGTGGCTCAAATAGTACGAGAAGTATGGCGTAAACCGCATGTTTGGGCGCGCAGCTTCCCAGAGGAGATAAAGCTGATCCTGGCTGTAAGGCAGATCATTGGCGGAGGGGTCGTACCAGTAATCGCTATGTGAAGCCCACGCGGTAAAGTCGATGTCGCCGGGAAGCACATGATAAGTAAGTGCGCTGACCGTATTGGCAAACACGGCAAAGTAGTTTTCATTGCCACCGTAGAAGTTGGCGGAGTTGGTCCGGAGGTCCAATCGTCCCGAATGAAAGGTATATCTCCCGGGTCCATCCGGGGCGAGGACGCCACCCTGGAAGAGACTGAACTCGTCGCGCGTGCCATCGGAGTAAGCGCCGGTGGAGGTTGAAAAATCGTCCGCAAATCGCACGTCCCAGCCGGCGATCAAGGTATCGTACGCAACCTGGCCGAGCATCAATGGCACCGCCGCGAGGAGGTAACCGTAGGCGCCGTTGAGCGAGCTGGTGGTCAGGCCGATGATATTCTGGAGAGGCAGATAGATCAGGGAGCCGTTGATGCCCATCTGAATGTCATCGGTCAGTTGCGCTACGAGGGACATGTTGAGGGTCAGGATCGCGAATGTCTCCTCCTGGCGGTTCCTCTCCGACTGGCGGTAGTTATCGGTGTAGAGAAAGTCGGCCTCGAAACTGTTCACCTTGAAGTAAAGCGGCCCCAGCTTCACATCCGCATCGTCGGGAGGGAAGGCGCGGTAGATGAGGGGGATCTGCGGCACCCCGAAACCGCCGTTGCCAAACTCGAGATTGCCGTAAACACCGCCCATTTTTATCCCCTGGTCGAAATCCATGCCAAGGATATGATTGGTAAGTGGATCGAGGCTTGAGCCATCATAGCCGGTCAACGGATAAATGCTCGAGTAAGAGACGCCGTATTGCTGCACGGCATCCAGTTGAGTGGATGGGTTCGCCTGCAAATAGCCGTATCTCGGGTCTCCGTAAGTGGTAGGCGCGGTACCTTGGGGCATGTAGGTTGGCGCGCCGAAGTAAGGCGCCTCGGGGGAAACCAGACCCGGATACGATTGAGTGGAGGAGGGGAAGGAATCATCGGGCTGCTGCGATTGGTCGCCTGGCCCGCCGGAGGCGGAGTTATCCGGTTCTTGCGAAGGATTGCCCTGGGCCGCGGGTGCCGAATTATCCGGCTCGGGCGAAGCGCCTGTTTGAGCCGCGAGCAATGAGTCGCCGGGTTGCGGCGTCAAGTTCGCCTGGCTCGCAGACGTTGGGTCATCGGCCTGTTGCGCCGCGTTCACCTGTGCCGCGAGCAATGGGTAATCGGGTTGCGGCGAAGTACTCGGCCGCGCCGCTGGGGCAGAGTCATCGGGCCGCGGCAACGCGGTCCCCTGAAACGCGGGCGCCGAATGATCCGGCTGGGGCGCGGCATCGCCCTGAGCCCCGGGTGAGGGATTATCGGGGCGCAGCGAAACGTTGGCCCGCGCACTCTGTGCCCGCACGTCCGCCGCGAGCCAGAATTGAGTGAGGACCAGGAGAATGGAAAGCCGGGCGCTCCAGCTCGATTGATCTCCGCACAGTTTCATGCATCGGATTCCGCCGTGCTCTGCTTGCGCCGCTTCGAGTGCTTTGTCTTGCGCTGGAAGATGTGCGGGAGTTCTTCCTTGCGAAAGGCGAAGGGGAGATAGGCGAGCACGCCAATCCCGGGCAGCAGAACGACAATTGCCACCCAGAAAATCCGCTGCTGGCGGTCAAACGGCTGAGTCAGGATGCTCGAGAGAATACAGCCGAGGACCGCGATCCAAATCACCATCAAGGCAAGCGCCACGCTGCCGTTCCATTTGGCGGCTTGAAGACTGAACCGGTTGAGCAGATGAGACATCATGGGAGGATGAAACCGGTTTCGGGGCGGGTCTCACTCAAATAGCCGATTGGCGGCGGCGATGCAAACTTTCCCGCAAATGGTGGAGTTCAGCCCTATTGGGTCTGAAGGCGGAGGTCCTCCTGGGGCTCCGTCGGCACGACTGGCACGGTCGGCTGCCGCTGCTGGTCCTCCCTGGCCTTTTCCGGCTTGCCTTCCAAAATGAGGTGCGATTGGTAATATTGGTGGATTAAGCCGAGGTTCGGGTCCCAGGCGAGAGCCTTTTGATAGACGGCTTCGGCGTCGTCAAAATGGCCCAGCCCGTCCAGCGACTGGGCCTCCCGCACGAGCATGCTCTCATCCTGTGGAAAGACCTTTAATCCGGCCTCGTAGGCCGAGATGGCCTGCCGGTAATACCCCTTTCTGAGGTAGCGATTGGGCATTCGGGCGGCAAGAGCCCGGTTGGCTTCGCCTATATAGAAATAGAGGTCGGGATTATTCGGTTCCGGCCCGGTCTTGATGAGGAGCCGGTCGATCCAATTCGGCGGCGGCGCGGGGTCGTCCGCGTCGGCAGGCTTCGGGACAACTGGATTGAGGGCATTGTTCGCGTCAATGATCGATGCCAGGTAGTTCCGGTCCCGAAGGGCGCGGCGGGCGACCTCCGAGTAATACTCGGCGGGCAGAAGGGGCAGGCCCTGCCAAAGCATGAAGACCCCCAGGGCCGGAGCCAGGATTTTGGCCCACGGCGTAATCCGTCGATCCACGAAGCCGGCGGGACGCTGGATGCCCGGATTGGCCAGGACCCCGAAGATGAGGGCGAAGATCAGGGCATTGCCCGGGATGTGCATGTCGAAATCGACCACGGAATGGATGCCCAGGCCCACGACCGCGCAGAGCGCCCCCAATTGCATCGCGAAGGCATTGCTTTGGCTGATTCCCGAGGGGACCAGGCGGCGCCGGAGGATATCCGAATACGAGCGCAGTGCATTGCGGATGTGAGCGGTCAGGAATAGCGCCATGCACGCCGCCCCGACGATGCCGTACTCGGCCAGCAGTTCGAGGTAATCGCAGTGGGCATGCACGGGATCGACCTGAATCTGGGGGCGGCGGAAAAGACGGCCGTAGATCAGATGGGTGCCGGAGCCGGTCCCGATCCATGGCGAGAGGCGGATGTGGTCGAGCGCGGCCTCCCAATTGTAAATGCGCACATCCTTCACCACCATCGTCTGCATGCGGCGGGTGAGAAACTCGCTATGATACATAAAGAAGGCGGCTCCCGCGATCACGACCGCGATGCCTCCGAGGGCGATCAGTGTGACCGGCAGAAACTTGCGCGGATCAATCGCACGGATCGCATAAATGCTTCCCACCGCGAAGCAGAGCAGGCTGCCGATGGAATCAAAATACCCGCCGCGGCTCCCGCTCATCGCCACGCCGACGAAGCAGCAGGCGGCGATGTAAAAGGCGAACGCCTTGACCCAGATTTTCCATCGCGACCAGATGCCGAAGCTGATCGAAATGATCGCGACGGCCACGAGGAGGCCCGCGAAGTTGTTCGGGCTGATGTACAGGCCGCTCGCTCGCGGGCTGTCCGGGCGCAGCAGGCCGAAGAGCATGAAATTGCGCGTCTTGAGGAACTGGATCATTCCGACCCATACTTCCAGGCCGGCGATGAGCCAGAGGACGACGATGAGCACGGTCCGCTCGAGCTGACTGGTGAGATGGAACGCGACGAGCAGATACATCGTCAGGCACGCGACCATCATGAAAAAATCCGGCCACGCCAGATATGGCACTGGGGAATGCCAGGCGCGGATCAGGACCCACGCGCCCAGAATCAACGTGGAGAGAAGACAGAACCCATTGGGCGGGACGCGCTTCGACCGGAAGCTGAAGACGGTCAGGACGGCTGCAATCGCGATGAGCCCATAGGCCGGCAGGCTGTAAACAAGCCGGGTGCCCCCGATGAAACACTCAATCTCCACCCAGGCGAGGACAACAAAAGCGAGATAGACAAAATTCACCGGCGGCAAAAATGAAGCAGCCCTTGCACCGAAATGCAAGGGCTGCTGGGAAGTGACCTATGGTCCTGACGATTACGCTTACAGGTCGATGATCGGCGTCTCGTCGGGCGTCAGATGGGCGTAGGGATCGTAGCCGGTGCCGGTCGCGATGGTATAGGCCGCACCGACGCTGCCGCTCACCGCCGCAAAGGCGGCCGTCTTGCTGGCGGTATTTGTCAGCGACTCGAGGTTGGTCAGGTTGGTGGCCTCGGCGTAGGCGATGACATCCGACTTCAGAGCGCTGGCGCTTTGCGACGAGTTCGTCGCGAGCACCGCGCCAAGGATATCCGGCGCATCACCCGGGAAGTAGTAGGTCAGCAATTCCACCAGTGTCGGCACGTAGCTGGAATTGCCCATCTGCGAGGTGAAGGCGCTGACGATGGCGGGGATCGCATCGTTCAGCTCCGGCGCGTGCGTGGCACTGTAACCGGTCGCGGCACTGGCCAGGGCCTTGGCCGTCAGGAAGATGTAGACGTTGCCGTTGGCGCCCAACTGGCTGACGACTTGGCCGAACGCCGCCGCTGAGTCGTAGAGGGCGTCGTTAAAATCCTCGCCATGCGGCAGAGTCGCGGCTTCCGCCACGGCCACGGCGATGTTCCCCTGCGTGGCATACTTCCAAACCGTGCCGGCGATGGCGGTCGCCGCGCCGATCGAGCCGGACAACTCCGGTGACTGGCCCACGGCCGCGTTGCTCGCGGAGACGACTGCCTCGTATGGGCTATCCGAGGCGAAGGTGGCCGCGATGACCTGGCGGCTGGAGCCGCTACCCGCGATGGAGCTATCCTCAACGGTCTCAATGGTGGTCGCCGAGGTGGCCGGGTAGGATTTCAGGGTGAGAACGGTAACATCTTCGGCGATCAAGGCTTGATTGGAGAGAGTCTCGGCAGTGCTGCTCGTGGCCACATCATTTGCGATCGTGGGGAAGTATTCTTGAATCAGCGTCGCGGAGGAAGTGGACTTCTCAATCGGGATGGCGGCGTATTCCGCGATTAAGGCGGATACCGAGCCGTAAGTACTTTCCGTTGAACTGACCTGGGCGGCGATCGCGGCAGCGGCAGGGCCGATAAGGTTCGGCTGGTTGGGCGCGGTGCCGTCCAAGGTGTAGAGCCCTACATCCTGAAGGGAAATCAAGTATGCGAGGATTTCCTTCGAGAGATCGGTCAGATGAGGAGCAACCGCTCCGGCCACGGCGACATCCTGGCTCGCCTGAGCCGCTATGACGGTATTGGCGATGTATTCCCGAGCTCCATCGCTCGTTACACCACTCGCGCCTGCGAGGGCGCCTGCGACGATGCTTGCATTGCTCCCGCCGACGGCCAGAGCCATCTGGTAGGCGATCACACTGTAGAACTTCGGCGAGGCGTCAACCGTCGAGCCCGATACCGCCGCGATATTCGCCCCCGGCTGGATTGCGGCGAGCGCCCCGATATATGGGGCCAGGGAGAGCATGAAGCTATTACCGGAGAAGATTCCGGCAACCGTCGCATCCTGCGCGGTACCCTGTGCTGTAAGAACGGTCTGTTCCACCGTGGTGGCCGTGGCGATGGCCGTGGTGGGATACAATTTTAAGGCAAGCACGGAAACATACGCGGCGACAGAGGCCTGCTCCGTAACAGTCAGGGACGTGCTGCTGGTTGCGATGTCATTGGCAATGCTCGGGAAGTATGCGGGTATGAGCGTCGAGGCCGCCGAGTTCTTCGTAATCGGATATGCGGCAAGCTCGGCGATCAAACCCACGTCGGCAGCGAGATCGCTCGGCGAGACCGAAGCCGCGACCGTAGCCGCCATCGGCCCGATGGCGCTGTAGAAGTTGCTGTTGCCGCCGGTCAAATCCGCGCCGGCAAGGAAATAGGCCAGGTCGTCTTTGGTGCTGTCGGGCAGGAAGTTGGCGAAAACCGTCGCGAGCGTCCCCGAGTCCGCAAGGGCGGCGGTGCCGTTCATGAGCGGGATCACATCGGGTATCAGCACGGCGTAGTCCTTCGCAGCGGCGCCGGTGGTGCTGTAGGAGCCGCCGGTCGAGTTGATGTAGTACTCCGCGTAATTGATGTCCGACGCGATGTCGCTCGCGGCGGCGGGATTGGTCCCGGTTTCCTGGGCTTCGGCCTCAAGCGCCGTCTCGGCTTTGGCGAGCGTGAGCTTGGTGCCCGTGCCCGACGCGGTCAGTAAGCCGCTGAGAATGCTGGACGGGGTGGGGGCGACCGCCTTGGAGGTTGATACGATGCTCAGGCTCCCCAGCAGGAAGGCGAGAGCTACGAATATCCGGGATTTCCCGCGGACGATTGCTGTTTGAATAGGAGGGTTCATAAATCGCGATGGGTACGGAGTTGTTATTTGCAGGGGCCTCGGGGCGGGGTATGCCTCTTGCCTGCTGCATCATCCAACATTTGGCCGCGTCGTCAATAAATTTTTGATCAGAAGGGCTAAACATTTTTTGCCCCGTTCAACCAGCTTTTTTGACCCCCAAAAAAGACGGGTTCCCGATGGCGATTCTTTCCTCACGTGGGCATTCCCGGAGCTACGTTTAGCCGTTCGTTTTGAACCCGGTATCAATCTATTATGTGGCTTATTATGTGTATCTTGCGTTCATCAAGTGACTCCACATCCCATTGCGTTCCGATTCTCTGAGCCGAACACCGCCCGGTAGCCTCAACGATTCCGGGCTGGCGGTCCAGACGGGCCCAAAATCCCGGGCGAATGCGGCCTTCGGATACCGGTCTGTCGCATAATTTTAACATTATACTCTTGTCGCGGGCAGGATTCCCCGCCTTTCCACCCTGTCCGGCGCCACGAAAACGAGGGTCTACGGTGTGGCGTTTCGACCCGAGTACGGGCCGTAACCATCCATTGGCTCAATACTTTTTGACTGAATTCGCCAAACGATTTTTACTTCGAGGGCAAAATTGAATTATTCCGGCACTCCGCATTTTCGATGAGCGATTCTGACTCCGGCGCGCCCGCTCCGATCGAAATATTTGCCTCACGCGCGGTATCCGCCGCGGTGCTGGCGTATTTTGCTGGCCTCGTACTGATTGTGGCCGGGATGGAGCTGGGTGGGGAAAGGGTCTGGCCGATGGCAGTGCTGCTTTATCTGCCACCGCAAATCCTGCTTCTGCCCCTCATTGTGCTGGTGCCGGCCGCCTTGCTTGCGGAGGTCCCGCCAAAGGTCTGGGCACTGATGGCCGGCTGTGCGGCGATCTATCTATGGCATGTGCCCTTTTATTCCGGCTTTTGGAGCCACTCGGACCCGCAGGGGATGAAGGTGATGACCAATAATTACGCGCAGAATCATGGATTCCCACTCAAGCCGTGGATCGATGAAGTGGATCCGGACATTGTCGCGATCGAGGATGCGCGAGGGCAGGGCGGAAGCTTTAAGCGCGCGTTTCCGGAGCGATTCGTGGACCAGGAGGACCAGTTCATTTTCATCAGCAAGACGCCGATTCACTCGGCCACGCTGGTGGCCGCGCCGTTCTGGCGGGGAGCGGCGGTCGCCGCGGTGTGCGATGTCACTTGGAACGGGAGGGACGTCGCGGTGTATGCGATCCACATGCCGACGCCGCGCGGAGATTTTGCAAGGCTGCGCGGCCTCGGGCTGGCGCGGGAGATACTGGGGCGCAACAGTGCGCGCTCGGACGGTCTCTCCTTTCAACAGGCGATGACGGCGCGTGTGGAACTGGCCAGGGAGCTGGCGGATGTGATCGCGGCGGAGAAACGGTCGTATGTGTTGATGGGGGACTTTAACATGCCGTCGAACGGATATGTGCATGGGGTTTTTGCGAACCGGTGCACGGATTGTTTTGCGACGGTGGGGCGCGGGTTTGGGTTTACGTTTCCCGGCGATGCGCGGAATCCGATAGCGCTCTTCCAGCCGTGGCTGCGGCTGGATTATGTGTTCGCCGGACCCGGCTGGCGGGTGGACCAATGCGCGGTCGAGCCGAGCCGGCGTTCGAAGCATCGCGCGGTGATGGCGGTGCTGACGCCGGGTTGAATTTCAACTCCTTTGCTTCCTTTGCCTCCTTCTGTTCAAAGTCTGCGAATGCAAAGCTCTGTGTCCCCCGGCCGGACCGCCGCGCGTTCGGTGTGGCTGCTTCCGATTGCGCTCCTGCTCGCTTTGATCGTGGGCGCGTACCACGTGGCGAGCGGATCGTCGCATAGCGAGCTGGGTTCGCACCCGGACGAGGCGGCGCATTTCGTGACGGGGCTGATGGTGCGCGATTATCTGGCAAGCGGCTTCCATGAATCGCCGCTGCGATACGCGGATGAGTACTACAAGCATTACCCGAAGATCGGCCTGGGGGTGTGGCCGCCGTTTTTCTACCTCGCGCAGGCGGCATGGACGTTCGCGTTCGGCGTTGGAATCCAGCAGTTGCTGTGGCTGATGTCCGCGCTGTGCATCGCCCTGGGGGTTCTGCTCGCGTGGGCGCTGCTGAAGGAATTTGGCTGGCCCGCGGCGGTGGCGGGACCGGCGCTGCTGGTATCGCTGCCGCTGGTGCAGCAATACTCGAACATGGTGATGGCGGAAATGTTGAGCGCGCTGCTGATGTTTGCCGCAGCGCTCTCCTTCGCGAGGTTTCTGGAGAGTGGTTCGACGCGCGCGGCGGTTGGTTTTGGACTCCTGGCCGGACTCGCGATCATGACCAAAGGGACCGGGCTCGCGCTGGTGCTGGTGCCGCCGGCGGCCATTCTGATGACAGGAAAACTCCAGCTGCTGAAGAGCCCGCGCCTTTGGCTGGCTGCTCTGATCGTGCTGGTGATCGCGGGTCCGTGGACGTGGCATTTTCGGAACATTGGACGCGGCGGCTGGGAGGAGCCGAGTCCGTCGCTGCATTTTACAAGGGAAGCGATCCTGTTCTACGGCAGGCAACTGGTGGTTGCGGTAGGATTGATTTTGGCGGCGCTGGCGATGATCGGGGCGGGGACGCTTTTTGAGCGCGATGGGAAAAAATCGGGAATGACGGTGACGTGCGTTTCGATGGTGGCGGCGGTTTGGGCATTCCAGGCGGTGACGCCAGTGGGACTGGAGGCGCGGCATCTTACTCCGGCGATGCCGGCGATGATTTATCTGGCGATGGCGGGAATGCAGCGACTGGTCAGGACGTGGCCACTTGCAGGGGTGGCTACTATATATAGTGCGTTGCCGTTACTTTTCTTTGCGGCACCGCTGGCGTTCCCTTTGAGGACGGCGGTGGGATATGGGTCGCTTGGCGATAGGATCGGAGTGTCGCCATTTCGCATTCCCAGGAAGGAATGGCATGGATTTGCGATGCTGGCGGACGAGGCGCTTGCGAACCATTGCCAGCACATGCTGGTCGCTTCGGATGCGCGCGGGGAGGGGATGTTCATTGCGGATGTCGCAATACGCGACCCGAATAGACCCAGCTACATCGTCGAACGGGCGAGCAAGGAGCTGGCCTCGAGCACGTGGAGCGGGGGGACTTACGAATCTTTTTATACAAAGCCGGAGCAGGTGGAGACGGCGCTGGTGCAAGCGGGAGTGGAGGCGGTGGTGATCGATTCGACTCCGGCGAAGATTCCACCGCATGAGCTGGTGCTCGAGCAGGCGCTGGTGAATCCAAGCGGCGCGTACGCGCTGAAGCAACGGGCAACGGTGATCCGGGATGGGAGGGAGTATCCGGACGGGGCGGCGCTCTATCTAAGAAAGGCGGGCGTGCAGATCGTGCCACCCAGGGACGGCGCCGCCGGTAAAGCGGGGAAGATGTTTCAGAATGAATTCGCCGA
>Ga0206833_1086_pt1 | contig 23102 bp, 20 predicted proteins | sample Alteio_BWOrgCont_32_FD_152891 | JGI IMG/M metagenome (GOLD analysis project Ga0206833, IMG submission 152891) | Enriched cells from forest soil in Barre Woods Harvard Forest LTER site, Petersham, Massachusetts, United States -... | ecosystem: Environmental > Terrestrial > Soil > Temperate forest >... | reverse complement strand
CGACCTCGCTTTATTCAAAAATAATATTCATAAAATCTCCTTCTTGGAACTTGATGTAATTCTTACAAATAGGAAACGTGAACTCCTGGGATCATATGAAGCTATGCAGGCAATAGCAAACGGGTTAAACCCTAATTTTAATGGCAGCTCAAATCCAAATAGAAATTGGGATTTGTGGAACGGCCATTCCAGTATTCCAGCATTGCGTTTAATTGAGCTTATAGAAAGGAATGCTATATGGGAAGACCTGAAAAGCACATGGGATTTTAAGCCGCTTGAGTTTAGTATTCCTTGGTGAACGTAGATTGCTAATTATCGTAATTCTTAAAATTGCTACATTTGGATTATCAACAGTAAGGAGCATGTTAACCAAGGATTTCAACTCACAAGCCTTCCCAGAAAGAAATAAGCAAGTATTCGCGCAAGGCAAATTGGTTGCAATTTACGAGGATAATAAATTCCAGAAAGTGTTTTTCTATAAACTTGATGACCTGAAAATCGATGTTATTTTTGACAAAACCCACAACATGCTGTTGGATATTATCGCCTGGGAAAATGAAAATGATAGGGTAAATTTTCTGAAAATGCCGACGGTGGAAGACGTCCTTATAGGGAGAGTTGGAAGTGAGATTATTTGAGTTTTCTAAGGCATAAAAAAAAAGCGGGGTATTTAAGCGGGGTATTGTTTAAATTTGCCCAAAATTGCAACAGGGAATGTCCTGTAAACCATATAATATAAGGTGTGCCCTACGGACTCATAATCCGTTGGCCGTAGGTTCAAGTCCTACTGGGCCCACTGAAATAATTATCAACTCCTTTATTAGTAACATAATAAAGGAGTTTTTGTTTTATAAGGGGACATTTTAGGGGACAGTATTGCCCCCAATTCAACATAGTTACTAATCTCTAATTGGAATTAGACAAAGACAAATACGCCTATAATAAGTAATGTAAAGCATTATTTAATTTAAAATATATTAGATTTGTCAATAAATATATGAGTATTAATTAAAATACACATTACTTAAATGAATGAAGTCGTTACTGTAGAAGCAAAAGTGTTAGACACTACACACTATTCTATTGGATTTCCTGATGAATCTTGGGATAAATTGATAGACAGGGAAAATTATATTTCTCAAATGGAGGGCTATTTATCCGATGAAATAAAAATATTATTTATTGAGGGCGATGAAGATATAGGTAAAACTACATTATCAGCACTATTTGCTAAAAAGCATGCCATAAATACTATAACAGTATTTTTTAATCCACTCAATACCCTTGATTATAAGGTTGAATTTTTTTATTCCAATGTCGTAAATCAGATACGATTTTTGCTAAATGAACAAGCGCCTGACAATGAAGGGTATATAGGATTTCAAGAATATCAGCAAAGCGAATTTAAGTTAAGAAAAATGCTGAAGAAAGGTGATAAAAAAATAAATTTAATTGTTGATGGGTTAGAGAATAAGGTGAAAACTGATCCCGAATTTGTAAAAAAAATAATGGAAATTGTGCCTTTTGGTCAGGATATATTTAGAATAATTATTAGTGGGAACAAGAACGATTTTATTCCCATCTTGCATAGAAAAGTAAAATCGGAGGAATCTAAGCAAATTGGCTTATCTGGCTTTTCTAAGACAGATATTACAGCATATCTTGAATTACCATCTGTACCAAATGAAATTCACGAACTGTATAAAATCACTATGGGTTTTCCAGGGCGGTTGCGAACATTAAAAAGACTTATCAAATCGGAGAACTATTCTTTAGAAAAGATTACATCCAGTACTACCTATAGCACCTGGGTTGAATTAGATTGTGAGTCTGTTGACATCAAAGTTCCTGCTAATAGTGGAATACTTTCACTGCTCTCATTAAGTGATAATGTTTTCCAAATAAATGATATTTCCAAAATGTTTTCTCTGACATTCGAGGAAGCAGAGAATAAAATTGGCGAATTCAAAATCTTGGAAATTTCTAATTATAATGTCAAATTCGTATCTAGTGCTCATAAAAAATATTTTGCAACTCTTCTTAGAGGCAATAAAAGAAAAATTCAAGACACTTTAATTGATTATTATGCGAATCAAAATTCTATTAATTCATTAATGGAGTTGCCAAAATTATACACTGAGAAAAAGGAATGGGAAAAAATAATTGAATTAATCGATGATTCTTATATAGAACGTGTGCTTGAAGGTACAGGGACCATAGAGACTGTCAATGAAAGGTTAGTTTTAGGTCTTCAGGCATCCGAAAAAATGGATAAATATGTTGATATGTGGCGATATTCTTTGCAGGGAAGCCTAATTAATGAAATCGATAATTATTTATTTTGGGAATCTGAAGTTAATGCACGTATTTCAATTAATGACTTTCCTGGTGCAATTTCTCTTGCGGAAAGTGCAGTTCTTAAAGTTGATAGATTAAAGTTATTAGCTTTAATTGCAAGGAAACAAAAGGAAATTAGCAAGAACGTTGATGAGGACCTAGTAAAAGTAATTCAAGAAATTTATGAAGCAATTGATTTATCGTCAGTTGGTAATAAAATTTATGATATCGTTGCTGACTTAATATATGCCATACCTAATTTGGCAATTGAAATGATTGAAAAATCTACAGGAAGCATATCTGAGAAAAGCATCAATGATTGGATTGTTGCCAAACTTGCAATTGCTGCAATTGACTCAAATATAAAAGAAGAAAAGGATGAGACAAAACAAAAGAAAATAGAGGCAATTAATACTTTAAATAATCCTGAAGTCAAAAAAATTAATCAGGCGGTTTCATTTTTAGTTGAGAATTACTCTTCTGAAAAAGTACTTGAAGAAGTTAGAAAGTTAACTGATTCAAAAGAAAAACTGAGACTATTAAGATTATGGCTAAGCAATATTCGCAGTGACAAAAATGCTGAAAGTGTGATAAATGCTGCCCTAGATGAATTAATACTCTCATCTTCCCAAACGTCTATTACTTTGGATATTTTAAAAGAACTTTCATATCAACTACCCTTTATTAAAAATCGGGAAGCAAAGATGAAGCTTTATAAAAGATTCAAATCAATTGAACCTGAACTAAAGGATCTTGGCTTGACTAAAAATAGATATATTTATGAATTAAATATATTTCACACTGAGTTTACCCTCGGGCGGAAGCCTTCTGGCATTGCAAATGATACTCTTAAAGCCGAATTTGCTAGCTGGCGAAATAAATCCTTGAATACAATAAATCGAACTATTCAAGAAGTTGAAGGTATTAATGATACTTTGGTTAAGCTAGAATCTTTTGCGGAAGTTTATGCCAAGCTTAGGAAATTAAAACATGAGGCCTTTAGGCAAAAGGAGAGTTTTGCTTATAGTAGAATAATGACATTATCAGAGGAGTTATACAAATCTACCGCTAGTCATTTTAAGATAAGCGAGAATTTGATGAAAACAATTGGTAAAATTAATCCAATACTAGCGCTAAAGATTTGCGGGCGGATAAATACTTTAGCAAGAAGAGAACGTACTAAATTCCTAATTCTAGGCTCCTATTTAGATAATAACTTAAAGTATGTTGATATAAGTATACTAAAATTAATTGAAACTTCAATTAATGCAGATTTAGATAAACAATCATTGCATATAAGGGTTCTTGAACGATTTGCAGAAGCTAAGTCCCTTCATTTTGATATAATTAAAAGTCTTTTGCATTTTATAGATAAGGTTCCTAAAATGCAAGAACCAGCGCAAAGATTATACGGCTCGGTACTTGCGTACAAGATAATTGCAAAGAATGCGGATTGGAAAAGTAGATTATCGAGCCAATCAGAAAAAGCTATTCGTATGAATTGGAAATCCATAGATGCTGATTGGGAGCGAATAGATAGTGGATTTACCGTATGTTCCGATATTTCCAGAATTAATGAAGGTTTTGCAAAGGAGATATTTTTAGAATGTGAAAAACTAAAGAATGAAAGTTGGCTTGATTCTCGTCCAGTTGCGCATACTTTCATAAATAGCATTAAATTGATTATTAGAGCGTATAAAGGACTTTTGGTTTCAAAAAGTGCTGATTCAAAGGACTTCAAAATTATTGAGGATTTAATTAATAGGCTGCCTTCACAGCTTGAAAAATTAAACTTATGGTCCGAGATTGGGATTAATGCTTATTTGGAAGAACGGGAGGATATTGCAAAAAGAATTTTAAATGATCATATAATACCCTTAATTCAAGGCCAAATTGACAAGAAATTGGACGTAGAATCAGCAGCATATTCATTAATAATTGTTCACATTTTTAATCCTGAATTGGCACTTGATTATATAAATAAGGCTGTTTTAAATTCAAAAGAGGAGATTTACTCCGTATTATGTCATTTCTATGTGACAAAGGGAAGTCCTTTTGAAGTTTATGAATCGGGCGGCGAAAATTATAATACCAATTATAGTGATTTAGAGAAAGCTATTACTTTATTGAATCATATAAAAAATGACGATACAATATATTTTCAGATAGATAACGTATGCAAGGCTATTTCCGCCAACAAGCATACATTATCGAATCCTCAAATTGCAACGTTAATCCAAAAATTAAATCAAATAGTTGAAAAAAACCTCCCAGATATTACAAATATAAGACATGATGGGTATAAGATTATATCTCGGTTGAAAGTCGCTAAGATTACAAGAACTGATATAGATAATAAGACATATTGGCTCAGGTTGATAAGTGATGCAAGCAGTATTCCAAATCTTTCTGATAAAATTTTTGTTAATTCTATACTGGTGGATGAGATACCATTTGAGAAAGTTCCAAGTGGAGATAGCGTGAAAAAGAAATTATATGATGAAATGATTAAGGAGCTGCAATCCTTTACAATTCACTATGAATTTGTGCAACGAGTTTTAGATATTTCTGATAAAATGTACAAGGTACATAGGTCTGCATGGAAAAAAATTGTTAACCAAGCATTTAGTCTTTCTAACCAATTAGAAAATAGCCCAGATGTATATGCTTCCCAAAGGAGTATAATTGATTCTATGTATCGATTGGATCCACAATATGCAAAAGAGCTTATAAAATCATTAGACCAAGAAAATAGAGAAAATAAAATAAATATGCTTCTAAAGAAGCATTATGAAGCCCTTGAGGTATCCACTAAAATTAAAAATGACAAGGCGCTAGATCAAAAGGAAAAGGAAAGTTATAAAATGATTGTATATGGAATCTTACAGGCGGAACGTGCATTAAATTCTGAAAAAATTGAATCAAAAAAGATTTCTGAAGTAAGCACTTATCTACCTATAGGAAATCATCTCCCGCTCCATGAAGGGTTTCCAGTTTTTATGTTTTACCTTAATAATTGCAATAGAACATATAAAACACCAAATACTCAAGGCCCAATTGCCGATATTCATAGAAGAAATTTTGAGGTGGTTGTCCAGGCAACTAATATGATTGAAATTCTATCTCGAAAAAGAAAATTCAGTGAAAAAATCCAAAAGAAATTTTTTATAGATGAAGATTTTGTTTCAAATGAAGCACTGAAACATGGCTCAAGAGAAGAGGCATTAAATTTTATTAAATCTTGGTTACACGATGAAGGAAAGGAATTTATAATAGTAGCTGATGCCTATTTAAAAAAAGAAGACATTGAGATTCTTAAACTTATTAAAGAAGAATGTAAGGGGATAGAAATTGATTTCTTAGGTTCTGAAAATGGTAATAAAGAAAATATTGAAGCGGAATATAAAGCTTACTGGAAAAAAATATCAGACGAAGTGCCTCCTTTTTCAAATGTTACATTCTGTTGGATACCGGAACATAATAATATGGCTCCATTCCATGACAGGTGGATTATTACCAAAAATAGTGGATTACGACTTGGAACTTCAATATCTTCACTTGGAATTAACCGGGATAGTGAAATATCTATTATGAAGCCAAATGAAGCCCTTAAAATTAAAGAAAATAACCTTGTTGAATATATTACTAAGAGGAAAAAAGCCATAAACAATCAGCGGATTTCATACAAAAGCTTTAGCCTTTAGGACTCTACTTCGGTTCTCCACAAAGTTAAAGGCAGGGCAAACAGCCGAACCTGTCAACCGGCTTTTGCGGCATAAAATTATTCCAATTCCTCCCTTGTTATTCCTTCGCTGAACCGGCACAGTCAAAGAGTGCCTGCTTTGTCAATAGTCATTCTTTAACTGAGCCGGATAAATACTTCAGCTACGGAACGGTCTAAAATAGACTGTTCATCCATTTGCTAATGGATTGCTTCGCTACCATTAACTTCATTCCTTCACAGACTATTTTATTACCGCCCAAATACAGAGGGTAGCAATGGATTTTCTCGGCATAAATTTATTCCACAATCCGGTTTCCCGGATAACAGCCATGAAATCCGGTGACAGAACCGCCCTGCCTTTATGCTTTGCGGATAACCGCAGTACTGCACTCAAGCAGATTGCATAAAAACAAATAACATGAAACAGTACACTTTGAAAACCTACCGTAGTTCCGCAGAGGTAGCATTGAACAGCTTTTACATCCTTAATAAAGGCATGAACAGCGGCAGACCTCATCCCAAACCCTTTGTAAATTGCTTTACTTTTATTGCTGATAGTCCCGAAGAAATGGAGATGTTTTACTGGGTAACCTTTGCAGCCTGGCAAGGAAAACTATTTCATCCATACCTCAAAGGCACAGCTATTCCTTTTATAAATATACTCGATGTGCAGGAGGTAATTAGCGAAGCAAGTAAACGATGTATTGCAAATCCTGAAAGAGTGAGTAACTTACTTAAATCCTTTCATACATTGAACCAGTTGGAGTTTAAATACGATAAACTAATTAAGCTAACAGCAGAAGCCAAGAGAGCGGCTGCCCTACGGTTCATTAAATCCTAAATAAATAGCCTCGTGCAATACGGGGCTTTTTTCTCTACATTTGCCTTATTAATTCAAAATTATCGAATAAAAACAACGACATATAAAATTTGCGTTTAGCAAAACATTCCTGTACTTTAAAAGTCGAAAATTACAGCACACATGGAAGTTTGGCGAGACGCTCACGCGAAGCGTGGGCGTTGCCTTATTCTGTGTGCAGGGATTCGACTCCCTTAAGTACGGATAAGTGCAATTAGCTCACGCTGATTTTTTATGCCCTCTACAACATAAAAAATCTCATTATGAAAAAAATAATCTTTATTACAGGAATTTCCGCAACATTACTGTTTTTGTCTTGCGGTCAAAGTACGGAAGAAACACAAAGGATATTAAAACGAAATGATTCAATTAGGCATGTTAGATACACTGCTGATTCCCTAAAACAAGCTAAGATTAAAAAGCAAATAGCAAAAGAATTGGGACGGGATAACAAGAAACTCCAATTTTATAATACTCAATTAGTTTCAGCAAAAGAGCAGCTCACGGAGGTGGAAAGCTTCCATTTTTTAAGAAGCGAATCCACGAAAGAAGCGCAGGTCAATTTGCAAAATCAGCAAATTCAAACAATACAAGACTCTATTGATGCTATTAGCTCCAGAATAGCAAGTAACGAAGGGAATGTAAATGACATTATACAAATGGTATTAGATGCAAGCGGTCTTTATGAAGTGCCTGTGATAATAAATGATGCTTTACGGATTAGCTTTATTTTTGATTCCGGTGCATCGGATGTTTGTATTTCACCGGACGTTGCTTCAACATTGATAAAAACTGGAACTGTAACCGCCAGTGATTTTATAGGTACGGCAACCTATACCTTCGGAGATGGGAGTCGGGCAATAAGCAGGGTGTTTATGATACGTAAACTTTGCATTGGAAATCATATAATCACAAATGTAAGAGCAACCATTATGGAGTCCATTAATGCGCCCATGCTTTTAGGTCAAAGTGTGCAATCAAGATTTGGTAATATCATGATTGATAACACTACACATACGTTAAGATTTAACTAATCCTATTAAATACATAGCCGAAAAAGGTGGAATTTGTGGAATTGGCACTTTTTAAAGCCTTTAAACTATTAAGGTTATCATAAACAATGACTTATAAAACTAAAGGATGTCCGAATGCTTCCGAAATTCGGACATGTAGGGTATTGTTAATATGTCTACCCAACAGAGAGGATAGGCGGCTTTTCATCCTCTATCCAAATATTATATTATCCAAATAAGGTGTAAGCCCATCAAATTGTAAAGCGCTATGATATTCATTAAAGCTCCAACAACTCCATAGGTTCTCTACGGAGCCCATACGAAAGTTTAAATCTATTACTTTAAACCTCTTTTCAAAATCCCACGCAGTTGAACGAGGTATCGTATCATGTTCAATAAGATATTCCAATGAGTGATGTTGTAACAGCAGCAGTAGCGGTTTCATGCGTCCAAGATATACTTTCTTTCTACGTTCTATAAGCCCATCTTTTACAATCTGTAACTTATTATGAGCCTCAACATCTTTATTGTATTTATCAGCACGATTTACTGCATCATTTAAGGTAATACGTTGCTCTATTTTAAACTGCTCTCTATTTTTATTGAATATCTTAAAACACTCCTGTAATAATTTTGGGGAAAACCAAGCTTCGGTAGCGAACACCCCAGACTTATTTATATCTCCAATATCAAAATCTTCACCAAACGAATGATGATTAAAACTCTTAACACTTTCCGAGACGCGCATATTTAAACTAATCCGCTTCTCTTTTTGACGTTCCCACCATTCATAAAAAAGTCTCTGCTTTTTATTCAATCCGTGCGACAAGTCAACATATTTATATTTTTCCTGATATTGCCGGGCCATATCACGATTAAATGATTCCGAAGAATTGACCCGGCCAAACCAAACGGACTCCCAAAACGCACGTTTTTCTTTTGAGGCTTTTAAGGCAGCCTTGCCAAATATATGCTCATGAATTCTCCTGTATTCCTTCCACTTCGCCATCCTTTTTTGCCAGGGTTCGTCTTTATATCGGAATACTTTTGCCCAAAAAATCTTACATAAGTAAGAATGCCGGAAAGTAATTTCATAACGCAATATTTTGTCAGCATGAGCACCTATCTTTTCAACATCATATAAATAGTCTCGCCTTTTCCCCGACAATAAATTAAAATTTTCTTTGTTAGCCCTAATTAATTTATTGGTTTTTTTGTGGTGCTTCATTTCACCTTGCGGGGAGCGATATTCAGTTCCTTTATGGTAAATCTTAAAACCATAATCTCGTGTCGAGAAAAACACTGAGGTTGAATAGGAGTGTTTATTTTTACTCGAAAATCTCAAATTCTTTTTCTTGATATTTTTTTGATAATTCAAATAATCTAATGCATCTTTTTTTGAATTAAAATACTGATTCTAGCATATATCGATACGCCTGATTTCTATGTCTTTAAAATCAATATCATCCTCAACATTGCGAAAATAAGTATCAAAAAATCGCCTGAAAAGGGTTGTAAGTCTTTTATAAGTAGCTTCTTGGTTCCATTTGTAGTCATGGTTCTTATCAGTATCCCATACCATTGAGTTTTCTGTTACATGGGGAACAAACTGAATGACATTGGTACCATAAATTAATTTAGGAATGGAGAAATTAAATTCAACATATCCTATATCATCACCTGTAGGTAATTTCCATCCTAAATAATAATGGGAGCTGGTCAGCTTTTCACCTTGTATAAATTCGGTGTACTCTCCGTCCTGGGTATATTGTTTTGACCTTAAAAAAATATAAGTCATATCTGGGTCAAGGATTTCTTTGCCTTTGTCATCAATAACTTTTGGCATGGCTACCAATGAGCTAACTGTTTTCTTTTTTGAGCTTTGAACTAAAGCATTCAATAAAAATGGATACTTCTTTATATTGTTTACACGGAAGCAGATTGAATCTATCATATTGTTTATTTTAAGTTTTTATATTTTGGATTAATTTCCATTGCCTGGAATACTTCACCCCTTTTAAAGAAAATCCGGCTGTTGATTCTATGGTATGGCAGCCTACCCGTTTTCATCCATTGGGTTACCGTTACCAGAGAAACTGAAAATAGCTTTGAGATATCTTTGCGTCTAAGCAAAGTATCATCCTCTTTTTTAGGTTGTGGGATTTTAGATAGAGCGTTTGTAACGCTTTCCTCAATAAGATTTTTAAGCTCATTGACTTTTAGTGTGACTAATAATTGGTCCTCCATCGTTGCTATATTTATGGCAACAAAGAGAAGCTTTAGTAAAGAGATAGCACTATCCCCTATGTATCGGGATAGTCAGTGAAAGTAAGTACAGCATTAGGAAATATCCTTTATGTCTGGGATTATAATTTTTGCCCTATTACTTTCAGAAAGTCTATTTTTTTCCGGATTCATTGCACGCTCAAGATTATCTACTGTAGTAGGTATAGCAAAGTCAAATAATTCAAAACATACTTTTGCATATTTAGAATAGCTTCCTTCTCCTCGTGAACCGGGCATTTCGATAAATCCCTGTTTTGCAAGCTCTGAAAACATATAACCAAATTGCTCCGCTTTCCCGAGCCATTTAAGCTTTTGGATTTTCGGTTCATTTTTCTGGGAAATAATTAACGCTCTTAGTTCATCAAGAGCTTCTTTATTTGCAGTATCTTTCTCAAACTGTGCCAGTAATTGTGCAATATTTTCAGCAACTTCATTCATAGGGTTCTATTTTTAACGGAGTTTCAAAATTAAACAACTTTTAAGGCGGGTTGATTGTCCCAAATTCTATTCATCTCAACGCTTTTTACTTTGTTGGTTATTTTGATATACTTTTTAAACGTCCTATATTCTTTATGCCCAGTAATGCTCATGACGGTTTCGGGGCGCATACCTTTTTCAAGAGATAAGGTTACAAAGGTTCTACGGGCGGCATGTGTTGTTAGAAATTCATATTTGGGTTTTTTAATTTGGATTTCTTCAACGCCTCTGAATTTCGTTAGAATTACTGGCTCATTAATCTTTGCTGCTTTCCCTATATCCTTTAAAAAATCATTTGCTTTTTGAATTGAAATGACTGGCAGTAAAAAATCATATTTTTTTAGAATTCCTCTAGAGTAACCGTTTAGAGGTATATTTAAGTTATCAGTGGTTTTCTCCGAAATCATATTTATTTCATCCCCTTTTATGTGTTCTTTCCGTAACTTGGCTATGTCTGAATATCTTAATCCGGTGAAACAACCAAAGCAAAAAATATCCCGCACTCTTTCTAACATTGGCTTTTTTGACAAATCACAGTTATATATTTTAAATAATTCCTCATCCGTAAGGTAAATAATATCTGCATCCTTTTCCCTAGTCTTAAATTTTAGATATGTTACATTTTTACTATATCCTCTATCTAAAGCCCATTTTGAAAATGTTTTTATCATCTTCATGTATTTAGCTGAGGTATTATTCATTAACTTCAAATCATTGACACAGTAATTTGTAAAGTGATCATAGAAGCCCAAATCAATACTATCAAAAGATAGAGGATATCTTTTCTCGAATTGGAAACTCCTAAGATGATTTAACAGGCTTTTGCATTTTTTGATAGTCCCAATCGTCTTTGTCGGTCTCTGCATTTCAATATATTCTTCATAATAATCTAGTAGCCCTTTTTCGGTTGATGCCTCTTCTGGCTTTACTACTTTATCAAGGCATTGTTTAAGATATTCTTTTGAAATGCTTGTAATTTCATTCGTAAGTGATTCCCGGTATATCCGTTTGATTTCACTTTCTATGTGGTCCAAGTAGTTATTTATGGAGTCACAATCTTTTAGAGTATGCCTTGTCCTTTGGGTTTCTTCATTCCAAAATTTAGGTTGGACCGTTTCTCCGGTGGAGTATTTAAAACGCATTCCATTATAATGGAAGAAAAGGTAAATCAATGTTTCTGCCTTTTCTTTAGGGTTTTTCAAGTAGAAATTAGTCTTTGCCATAGCTTCAAAATTAGTATGAAGCAAAGATAAGTTAAAACAACAAAAGGGGACAGTTTAGGGGACACTTTTTTACAATTTCCACTTATTTTTACTTTTTCATGTACCTATTGAAAAGCCCATAAAACATAATAATATAAAGGCATTCAAGTAAATTAAGGGTAAGTTAAGAAAGGTTTAAAGGAGTCCTACTGGGCCCACTTAATAATCAAGCACTTATAGAAATATGGGTGCTTTTTTTATCCAGTGCACGCAGCTCTAACCGCCTGATTTAGGATTAAAGTCACCAACTTTATAGAATGCATTCTTCATAAAAGAAAGAAGCCCTGACTATTGCCCAAGCTTCTTTTTCTTTAAATTATTTAGCTGCGTGGGCAGCAGTTGCTAGGTCGATTGTAGATGAGCCTTCATAAGCTCAGCAGCTCTTTCCTCAGCCTTAATTTTAGATTTGAAGCCAGTTCCCTCCGGAACCACTTTCTTCCCGTTATAAATGGATATTTCTGTGCCTGTAGTTCGCAATATTTTTTTGCCGTCTACATCTTTTATCTCATGTTTGTTCTTTTGGTAAATCCTTAGATGACCTACTTCCGCTATGCACTTGCCTCTTGGTTGAGCTTCTTTTCCCATTGTGTTTTTATATTATTTTGATTGTTTAACTTATTTTCACAAGTTATACCCTTTTAATGGATAATCATTGGGTTTATTTATAAGTGACGGCAATATGCATATAAAGAGTAAGCATTTGTGTGGGTAAATCTGGTCCGCTGCGCTAGCCGTCTGCGTTATGGGCGAAATTCTTAATCAAGCTTATTATCTTTTTTAAGTTGTATTTCAAAACAAAAAAATGGACCTTTACGAAAGACCACGGTACCAACCTTACTATATCCAAGCCTGGTGTATAAAGCTACTGCCGATGGGTTTTTAGTAAATGCGTCTAAGCGAATAGTTTTATAACCATGTTTTTGAGCAAATTCATGAGCAAACAGCATGAGCTTCTTTGCAAGTCCTTTTCCCTGCATTAAAGGGTCAACGCATAACCTATGTAATACAAGTACTTTCCCCGAAAACGTCCAGTTTATGTTGCTGTATTCAGGCGATTGGAATTCATTAATAACAAAAAACGCGTAAATACGACCTGATTCTTCAAGAATATGAAGTTCCTGTTTTTCTATGTCTTTTATAATTGTGTCTTTATCAGGATATATCTTATCCCACTGATAGATATTTTTTGATTCCATATGAATCACACATGACCGAATTAGATTCATTATAGATTCAATGTCTTCCTGAGTACCTGGTCTAATAAGCATTATTCAAATATAGGTGCTTTTTTATTTGTAGATACTCAAAACAGATCATCTGCTTTTACCCTTCTAAAAAGTGCTTTTACCGATTGAAATTGGAGGTTTAACGAAAGAACCGGCATGAAACAAATAAAAGTTCTCTTTTTGCTGCCCTATGGAGGAGATTGAACTTGAGTACGTTACAATAATATACAAGGCACCCGTCGTTCACATGATCTTTAATGAAGGCGCGGAATTGGGCGTTCCCGAAATACGAGAACTGATTGCTAATGCTGAATTATTGAGTGAGAAAAGGCCTTATGTTGTTCTTTCTGACGCCACTTTAAAAATGGACGTTACTTATGAAGGAAGGCGACTTGCAACAAAAATAAAAGAAGCACCTTTTCACAGGGGTACTGCTGTGTTGGTAAAAAACGTCTTTTATCAGTATGCCGCTACCTTGTTCAGTAAATTTGACAAGCCTGAATTTCCATATCGTGTTTTCATAAATGAACAAGATGCCATAAAGTGGCTCCGCCAGTTGCCCTTGGTTTAATTCTGAGGAGGTGGGCAAATAGCAAGCACCAACTCATCGTAGGACCATATAGTAATCTCGGAGTTGCTTTTACTACATGAATTACACAAGGGTACGATGTATTGATTATCCGGACTTGTCCCCGACTTTAAAACATGAACACCCTTCAGGTTAGTTTTTTGCGAACATCCCCGGCAAAAGATACACTGGATACCCTTAAATAATTCCCAATGATCTAACCAATTGTGGCAACCCACACAGGTACATTTCGGAAAACCTGCATCGTTTTCAATAACAACAGAAGCCATTAGTATGTATTATCTTTTGAATAAATAGTTACCTCTAACTATACAAAGTAAACAGATATACTCGAAAGATACGTAACCATTTCAGGATTACAGCAGAATACTTAGATAGTGAAAAAATCTGCATGATTGCAATTGAGGGCCAGAATTATTCTATCAAGATAATCCATGGTTAAATTTATGACGCCTTTCTCAATACGCCATAGATATTGCCTGTCAATTTCGAGAAGGCGGGCTAACTGACTTTGCGTTATATTTTTCTCCTCTCTTATTGCCTTTATCATTGTACCAATAATTTTTTTAGAAGTATTGGCTATGATATCGACTGGGTTGATATGTTTTGCAAGATTCATCATAACTTTTGCTTTTAGACAAGATCGCTCCGAATGCAATTTTTTTTCGTGGATAATCGATAAACGAACCAGAATTGGGGATGAACCATAAATATAAGTATCTATAAAACTCTTAAATAGTCCCTCAAATCTAGGTAGTTTGTTACCGTATCTCATTCTTCCTGTCGCAATCAATTACAGTATCAGAATTTGTTTAGATTTGCCAATAAATAATTTTCAATAGTATGGGTTTATTAAGTGGTATTTCTCACGAGTTAATTGACATCATTGAATGGACTGATGATTCAAGTGATACGCTGGTTTGGCGTTTTCCACGCTGGCAGAATGAAATTAAAATGGGCGCTCAATTGGTGGTACGCCAGGCCCAGGCCGCCGTATTTGTTAATGAAGGTAAAATAGCAGATGTTTTTCAATCGGGAACCTATACATTAGAAACAAAGAATATACCTATACTAACTACACTTCGCGGATGGAAGTATGGATTCAATAGCCCTTTTAAAGCGGAAGTATATTTTGTAAATACCCGCCAGTTCACCGATCAGAAATGGGGAACTAAAAACCCTATTATGCTGAATGATGACAAGTTCGGAATGGTAGATATCCGTGCATTTGGCACCTACGCTTTCCGCGTTAATGATCCTAAAAAATTCATGGAAGAAATTGTGGGAACCAATAGCCAATTTACCGCAGAAGATATAAGCGGGCAGTTGCGGAGCATGATGGTTACCAAACTTACAGAGGAACTAGCCAAGAGTAATTTTGGGGTGGAGAAATTTTCGGCTAATGTGAGTGAAATATCTGATTTCTGTAAAGAAAAAGTCACCCCCACTTTTGATGAATACGGACTTTCACTCACCAAGTTTGTATTAGAGAATGTATCTATGCCACCTGAACTGCAAAAAGAAATTTACCAGTACAGCAGGCTCAATAAAATTGATATGTCGAAACTTACCCAGATGAATGCAGCCAATGCTATTGAAACAGCGGCGGCAAATCCCGGCATTGCCGGAGCCGGCATGGGCATGGGTGTAGGTTTTGGTATGGGCAATATGATGGCTAACACAATAGGCCAAAACATGAACCAGATGCAACAGCAACAAGCACAGAACAATGCGGCTGTTCCGCCTCCATTGCCTCAGGCAGTGCAATATTTTGTAGCTGTAGGCGGTAAACAATCTGGCCCGTTTGATGAACAAGCTTTAGCCCAAATGGCACAAGCCGGCACATTACAGCGCGATACATTGGTTTGGAAAACAGGTATGCCTGCATGGCAACAAGCCGGACAAGTGGCTGAATTGGCCAATGTGTTTAGTTCAACACCTCCGCCATTACCTGCTTAAGTCACTAAAAAATTTCAAACAAATCTGTGCGTATGAAAACGAAGGGGAAGAATATTGTAGTTTTATTAGCCATCATTTTTTTAGCAATTGCCGAAGCATATTCACGCTCCGGTGGTGCAGGTGGTGCGCATAGTTCCGGAGGCGGCGGAGGCGATGGATTTGGTGCAGGTGCATTAGTCGGTTGGCTCTTGAGTGGCAGCGGATGGACAGGTAAAATAATTGTGATTGTTATTATTATTGCATACCTGATCTATAGGAATAAAATGAAAGGAAATTCAGGGGGCACCGACCTGGAAAGTGGCAGTTCAGAAGGCCCGCAGGGACAACCTGCACCTATCAGCCCTGAATTCTTTACAGCTAATCCCGGATTTTCTGAACAGGGGTTTTCGCAAAAGGTAAGCACTGCATTCCTAGCAATTCAGGATGCCTGGATGAATAAGAACCTGGGTAAGGTGCGCAAGTGGATAAGCGATGGCGTGTATCAGCGTTTCACTGTTCAATTCACTATGATGAATATGCTGGAGCAAACGAATATGTTAAGCAATATAAACATACGGCAAATACGCATTGAATCTGCTACGCAGGAAGGAGCTTACAGTATTGTTACTGCTTCTGTTTATTTCAGCATGGATGATAACTTTATCTGTAATAAGGATTCCCGATTTAATGAAAAATTTATTGGCGATACTGCAACAGAATATTGGACATTTATCAAAAAATCGGGCGTTACAGAAAAAGATCTTTATAGCAGTAATAACTGCCCCAATTGCGGCTATCCTTTGAAAAATGATGCAGGGCAAGTAAGCAAATGCGGATCTTGCGGAACGGTTACTTATCTGGGAGATTATGATTGGGTGCTTTGTGAAATAACACAGGAAGAAGATTATATGCGAGGTAATAACCGCATAAGCCAAAACGCTCCTGAACTACAGCCACTTTATGCCGACACTGCAAATGACTTCTGTATACAAATGATGGAAGATAAAGTATCGAATGCAGTAATGCAATACTTTGCTTCTGAAACCTCACACGATTTAAAATACCTGCATCGTTTTACTGATGATAATCTATTCTCCAGATTGGAACAAAAAATAAAGAATGAACAGGCATTTGTGTTTAACCGCCTTTTCCTGAATGATGTATCCTTAGTAAATGTGATGCAGGCAAACAATATGTGGATGGCAACATTCAATGTGTATTACTCCTCCATGCGCCTTACTGAAACTGCGAATGGATTAAATAAAATTGATGATACAGTTATGGAAAGATTAATGACTGTTACACTTGCTAAAAAGGTGGGAACAGTTCAGAAGAATAAACAATGGAGTTTTGAATGCCCAAGTTGTGGCGCACCTTACACAGATACTACTACTACAGAATGTGCGTATTGTTCAGCAAAAATTAACTCTGCCGACAATGACTGGGTAATGGTAAATTTGAGCGAAGCAAGCTGATCTCACGTATGTTTTATGAGTAACAAGGTTCCTAAACATATCAAAACGGTTATTTTCGATTTAGGTGGTGTATTGTTTGATATCGACTACACCTTCACACAACAAGCTTTTCAAAAATTAGGATCTACTACCGATTTTAATGCGGTTTATTCTCAACAAAAGCAAGCGGGCATTTTTGATGAGTTTGAAAAAGGGAATATTTCACCTGCTCAATTCCGCGAAGGGCTGAAGAAGTGGTTGCCATCTTCTGTTACCGATAAGCACATTGATGATGCCTGGAATGCTTTACTGATTGGTTTTCCACCGGAAAAAGTAGAACTCTTGAATAAGCTGAAAGGTAAATACAATTTATTCCTGCTAAGCAATACGAATGAAATTCATTTACCCGAAGTAATGAAGATGATTGATGACGCACATAACCCCGGACAATTGGGGAAGCTTTTTATTAAAGAATATTACTCATGCCGCATGGGCTTGCGAAAACCCGATAATATAATCTACGAAAAAGTAATTATTGAAAATCAGTTGGACCCGGCCACCACGTTATTTATTGATGATCTAAAACAAAATATTGAAGGTGCCGAATCAACAGGGCTTCAAACACTGCATTGCACTGCCGAAGTGAACCTGAAGGAATATTTCGGAGAATAGAAGAGGCAGATAAAACCCCTTTATGGGTTTGGGGCAATTTCCTGGCAAAGCTCTACCAACACTCCATTAGCACTTTTAGGATGCACAAAACAAATTAATTTGTTATCGGCACCACGTTTGGGTTTATCTGATAATAAAGTAAAGCCAAGCTTCTTTAGGTTTTCCATTTCCATTTCAATATTCTCCACTTCAAAAGCGATATGGTGAAGCCCTTCGCCTTTCTTTTCAATGAATTTATAAATAGCGCTTTCCGGTGATTTTGCTTCCAGTAGTTCAACTTTACTATCGCCTATTTTGAAAAAGGATGTAACCACCTGTTCTGATTCCACCGCTTCGCTTTTATAGGGTTTAATACCGAGTAAATTGGTGTATAGTTCATTGGCTTTTTCAATGTCTTTTACGGCTATGCCTATATGTTCAATTTTTTTAATCATATTTTGTGAATTCCATCACAAACTTAAACAGTTTCCATTTGCAGCACAATATATTTGCTCATTTATTGTTTGTTATAACTAAAATTACTATATTTGAGTCAGTAAATTGACCTGAAACTAAAAACCACCCTGCGGATGAAGTATAAAAAACTACTTTTATTTACATTTATTTCAGCTGTTTTTGTCTTATTCGTCGGGAATAAGGAAGTGTGCGCGCAGACAAGTAAGCAAACTAAGCAAATGTATGAGGAAATTTATGAGCATTGGTTCAATGCGGTAGATAAATTTCAGACATCTGTAGTTATAAATAATGAAGATTTCCGGGTGTTTAACATTTTCTCAGAAAAGGGAATAGATTCATTATCTGTAGATTTTTCAAGAAAAATTGTTAGTGGGACAGTAACTTTGGCTAATGCAAAAGATTACGAAGATGTTTTAGAAAAAGGACTCAAAACATTATACGAAAAATTCAAAAGAATTGAGCAGCGATATCCTTCTTCTATTGAAGAATATAGGCATTATAAACCTTTTGCCTCGCAAATATGTGATTCAGCTTGTAATAACATTGATTTTGAAACTGGGAACCTTTCAGGTTGGTATGCATACTATGGTTGCAACCAGTCTACTACTTTAGGAAATAATATTACGCATGTTACTGGTGGGCTGGCAGGTGCTGTGATTCATGCCGCTAATGATACATGCACAAGCTACAGGCCTATTGCTCCATATTATAATCCTACTATAGGTCCAAATCCGAGACCGGATTATCAGGTAAGTGTTACATCGGGTAGTAGGGGTGATGGCATAGTTCCGTCTATTCCTATTGTATCGCCTTTTGGAGGAAGTTATTCAGTTATGTTAGGTGATAGTACGTTACCGAACTATGGTGTTTCTATTCTCTCTCAGACATTTAAAGTAACTCCATCCAATGCGAATTTTACATACCAATATGCTGTTTTTTTGGAAAACCCTGTTGGGCATACCTATTACCAGCAACCATTTTTTAAAGTGGCAGTACTTAATGGTGCAGGAGACACAATTCCATTTTGTGGAGAATATTATGTGGTGGCGCATGGTGGTATTCCCGGGTTTAATGCAGTGTATTATGCGCCTAGTTTAGATACTGTGTATTATAAGGATTGGACTATAGTGAATGTTCCACTTAAGCACTATTTGGGGCAATGTGTAACTGTTGTATTTGAAGTCGGTGATTGCGGATTAGGTGGGCATTTTGGCTATGCATATGTGGACGCTTCTTGTTCTCCTTTAACTATATTAAGTTCTTCTTATGTGTTTTGTGGACAAGATAGTCTTACACTTACAGGTCCCGGCGGAGAAAGTAAATATTTTTGGACCGGCCCTGCCGGAGGAATAATTTCGAGTGATACTTTACAAAATGTTATAATAGATAGTGCAGGAACCTACACCGTTGTGGCAACTCCATTTACCGGGGCTTCCTGCAATGATACATTAACTGTTGTTATAGGAAAAAGACCGGGGCCTCCTCCTCATCCAAATTTCACTGCAGATACCGGTTGTGTCGGTATGGAAACCTCATTTTTAAATACCTCAACACCATTGGGTGCGGGCACCAAGTTTTATTGGGATTTCTATAATGACGGAACGTATGAAGATTCAACTGCTAATGCTGTATGGAGGTATAACCAAGTAGGAACCTACCATGTCAAACTGCAGGAATTTTATAACGGTTGTGGTGCCGATACGGTTATAACCATTGTTATTGATAGTATCTCAAATAGTCAATTTAATGCCGATACCGTTTGCTTTAATGATATCACTCAATTTACAAACACTTCAAGCGGAGGTATTACTTATTACTGGAATTTTGGTGATCCACCATCAGGGGCAAATAATACTTCCACCAGTTTCAACCCTAATCACGTATTCAGTGCTCCGGGCATCTATACCGTTTCGTTGATTGCAAAACATCCGGGCTGGTGTAATGATACAGATAAACAAAAAGTAATTGTTGCCCCATTACCCAAGCCGGTAATATCAGCTACCGATAGTATTTGTTCAGGCAGTACCGATGTTTTAAGCGTAAGCGGAGGAAGTTCTTATGCCTGGAATACGGGGGCTACCACCAGTTCTATTATGGTAAAGATTGACAGTACAACCACCTATACTGTTAAAGCCTCCAACGGAATATGTACTGATAGTACATTATTTACATTGCATGTAAAACCCATAGGCAAAGGAAGTGTGAGCGGTAAAGGCTCGGTATGTTTTGGCGATACTATTATTCTAACGGCTCATGGAGGTGGCACCTATCTTTGGAGTACAGGCGCAACTACCAGTTCCATTACCATAACTGCCAATTCATTTGCCGATACGGCCTATTGGGTGAATATTGGCAATGCCGATAGTTGTGTAACAGTCAATAAAAGAATAAGCATTGATTCTATCTCTGGTTTTGCTTGTTGTAATGATACAATTACTGCCGGTAATTCTGTTATCTTGAATGGAAGCGGTAGTACCAAATATTATTGGATTCCGCCAACCGGATTAAGTTGCGATACGTGCCCTGATCCTACAGTAAGCCCTACTTCAACTACTACATATACGTTAATATCTACCACCAAAGCAGGATGTGCTGCAACTTCCCTGGTTACTATTGCGGTGGATATACCATGCAAAGACTTCTTTGTTCCAAATGTATTTTCTCCAAACGGGGATGGGGTGAATGACACCTATCTTATCAAAGCAGAATTTATGTCTATGTATGATATTACCATATTTAACCGCTGGGGAAGAAAGGTATTCCATTCGAATGACCCTACCGCCCCGTGGGATGGAACTATTAATGGCAGTCCACAGGCAGCAGCCGGCGTATATTATTATATAATTAAAGCCACCTGTAAGAATGGGCAATATTTTGAAAAGAATGGATTTCTGCAGTTGATAAGGGAATAAATTATTCCTTCACCATTTTAAAATCCAGATTAAGTATAGATTTATAATCCATACCCGCATAATACATACTTTGTTCATCGGCTTTGTAATGCCAGTTTACTTCCACCTTAATGCCTTTTTTAGGCAGGCTTTCCAGCTTCTTTAAAATTTCCACGAGGCATTTGGCAGAGGCAGTATTGAAATAATCAAAATGTATATGTACTAAGGTTGGTGAAACCGGTTTGAAAATATATTTTTCAATGCTGTCCAGCAAAGGCCTGTAAAACTTGGCGGAGTTTTCAGAAATCGATTTTCCTCTTATTTCAATATATCCGCGTGCCGGATAAAACTTAACTGTGGGTGTATTAGCTGTGGCTTCTATTTCTATTGTATCCATGTAATTAATTAAACAAGCACCTTAACGATAAACCGGGAATATTTATTGCTTGTGCAGCAAACTTAAATAAAATAGGGTTCACGGCTTTCTGCTTATATAAGCTTCTGGCAGGGGAATGGAAAGAAGTATTATAGTATTTGTAATGTTGAACATGATGAAAAATGTATACTTTTGTTCATATTCCCTTTAGGGAGTTACCAAAACGCAACGTTACTCTGCAAAATTAAACTACAATAAATTAAGTATATCCAACCATGTATTGGCTCTATTTAGCATTAGGAATTATTTTTGAAGTATTGGGTACTATTTGCATGAAAACAGCAGACGGGTTTACGAAGTTGGTCCCATCCATACTTGTTTTTGTTTTTTATGGATTAGCGCTTGGAGCTCTGGTAATGGTGTTGCAAAAAATGCAGGAAGTAAGTGTTGTATATGCTATATGGGCCAGTGCAGGCACGGCTATTATTGCAGTAATAGGAATTATATGGTTTAAAGAACCTGTTTCTATTATGAAGATTGTTTCATTATTATTAATTGTTTTGGGCATATTGGGCCTTGAGCTTTTTGACTGAATAAAAGCATGAATATTTTTTTAACCGGAAGTACAGGATTCCTTGGTGGTGAGCTATTGGTAAGCCTTTCTAAGCATAAAGAGGTGAATAGGATTTATTGCCTGGTACGTGCCCTTTCCGAAGAGCATGCCATCCTCCGGTTGAAGCATGTTTTTGAATTGCATGGGGATGAGTTCGATCCTAAAAAGATAATTCCTGTATTGGGAAATATAGGTGAGCATGATTTCTCGCATACGCTTTTTTCCAATAAAATTATTCAGGATACCAATATCATTATCCACTCTGCAGCCAATACTTCCTTCTCTAAGATATATGATAAAATTGTAGAGCAGGTAAATATTTCAGGTGTTAATGAACTTATTAAATGGTCACTTACCCTTCCCAAACTCGATACTTTCGTATATGTGGGAACGGCAACCATATGTGGGAAAGAAGCTAACAACCGTGTTGTAAAGGAAGAAGAATCGCCAAACCCTAAAGTGCATCATGTGGTGAAGTATACTTACACCAAAATGATGGGGGAAATATTACTTGCCCAACATCTTCCTAAAGAAAAAGTACTCATTGTAAGGCCTTCTATTATAATGGGAGACAGTAGAGATTGGCTACCACGCTCCTATGTAATATTATGGGCCATTGAAACTGCCAATATGTTACGTTTAGTTCCTGTAAATGGGGATTCCGCTTTGGATGTTATACCTGTTGATTTTGCTTCTAATTCTATTGTGGCACTTTTATTCGCACCCCGTAAATATTCAGTTTATCATATCTCTGCCGGACAAAATTCTTTTACCAGTTCAGGGAAAATAATGAAAGCTATTGAGCCATCATTTCCTGATCTGCCACCGTTTAAGTTTATTGATAAAGCATTGATAAATCAAATGAAACTATGGGCAAAAGGCAAACTTCCGGAAGGTAGTGAACTATACCAGTATTCCGACTATCTCGA
>Ga0206833_1084_pt1 | contig 23347 bp, 23 predicted proteins | sample Alteio_BWOrgCont_32_FD_152891 | JGI IMG/M metagenome (GOLD analysis project Ga0206833, IMG submission 152891) | Enriched cells from forest soil in Barre Woods Harvard Forest LTER site, Petersham, Massachusetts, United States -... | ecosystem: Environmental > Terrestrial > Soil > Temperate forest >... | reverse complement strand
CCAATCTCCGATGGAGTGGCTTCGCGCAATGCGACCGGCGCGGGGTCCGGCAACGGGTTTTTCAGCTTCATAACAATAGGGTTATATACCGGCTTCCTGATATAATCCGACAAAGCCTCCTGCATTTGTTTATAATTCATATGGAAGCACTCCTGAAACAATGCTTCGCTCGGGGGTTCCTTTTCCAACCGACCGTTAAATTCGAGAAAAGCCTTCTGATAGCGTTCGCTGTAGCCATAAAGGCCCATATGGACGAAAGCCTCCGCCTCCTTTGCCCATAAGCTGCCCACCACTTGCTCCGCCGTTGCCGAATCGCGTTCCACGGCGAATAACTTCGCCAAGGGCATGAGCGGCCTGTGCTGCAAAGCCTTGTTAAAATCGCCCTCGTCGTTTCCCTGTAGCCGCAGTTGATTGGCCAGATGTTGGAGCTTAAGCTGTGCTATGAAAAAATCTCCCGGCGGGGGATTTCCTGGAGATGGCTTAGTATGATCGAAGAATTCTTCCTGACCGCCAGGCGTCCGATTGGGAACGCTATCGATATCAGGATCTTCTAACTTGCCCAGGACGATTGTTTGGCCGTCAAATTTCAATTCCATCAGCAATTGGGCCATGCCTTCTTCCGACCAGGCGGGAGCGTTCGGTTCTTCGCAATTGAATATGTACTTCACATATTCGCGCTCGAGCTGCTGACGAGGTTCGACGGCGACTTTAAAACCCGCCACTCCACCATAAGTGACGATGTTCAGTTGCGTCGCCCCCAAATTGAGAACGATGGAAGATCGCTCCTTGATGTGCAAAAAAAGGCTCGTCAGCCCTGATTGCGAAGTAAGTTTGTCAGCCTTCACGGCGGGGCGGAAGGTATCGAACTGGCCATCGGTCCCGCACAGAATGAGGGGTATGTTTCCGGTCAGCTGTGACTGTGCTCCATTCCAGGCGATAGATAATGCGGTTTGAAAAACATGAAAATCATGAAGCAATTGCTGCGTTTTCTTATCCGGCAGGTCGGAAAGGACTTCGAAGCCCTGGATGCGAGCATACCTCCAAGACTTCGGCCGTGGAAGGATCGTAGAGGCAGTGACAATAAACTCGGGCAATTTGACGGTCCCTGGCTCAATCGTACCTTCCGAGGATGCAGCAAACGCCAGTGAGCACACGCTCAATGCGGCTAAGACCGCAGTGCGGGAGAGAGAATGAGTGAATTTCATAAGTTTTAGGATTCACCTTATAGCGGTCTCTGATTAACTATGAGTTTTAAAAAGAAGCACCGGTTACATAAAATTGCAAATCAAAAATCGAGGTGTCCGAAGCTTGCACACCGGCCTAGATTTAGTAGATCGGCTCAACGGCGAAACGTTTTTCACAAAAAGTGAAAAACAGAATAACCAAAACTACCGATGAGTAACCAATCCACCTATGTCTTAGGGATAAATCTTTCGCACGATGGATCGGCTTGTCTCTTGAAAGATGGAAAGATCGCGATTGCGATCGAAAAAGAGCGGCTGACGCACCGTAAGCACGATGGAAAAAATGACAATGATGCAGTACGCTATTGTCTCGAAGCGGAAAAAATCAAATTTGAAAACCTGACGCTGATCGTTCAAAATCAGAATTTTAGCATGCTCAATTCAGGCAGCGATCAGTTTCCACGAGGGGTTTCACGTCTCATTGGAGAGGGCTGTGGTGTGCCGATCGTGACAATATCCCATCACCTGGCACACGCCTATAATGCCGTTGGAACCGGGCCATTCGAAGAAATGGCAATTCTGGTGCTGGATGGCTGTGGTAACGCTTACGACGACGTGATCGAGAAAGCTATCGATATTTACCCTAGAGACGTCGACCCCGATCTGCAACACCTATTTTTTGAAAAGGACAGTTTTTACCATTTTCGGGAAGAATTACTTACCCCGTTAGTTAAGGACTTTTCTCCAGGAGGAATGAATTTTAAAGACAATGTCCTTTTCCCTCCGACGACAAAACATTCAATTGGTGGGCTTTACAGTGCGGTAAAGGAGTATTGCTTTGGCGGTACATCCGATGAGGGGAAGCTGATGGGCCTTGCACCATATGGACGAGCAGATGTCTATAAAGAACCGATATTCGACCTGATCGATGGACGCGTTTTTGTCCGCTATAATTGGATGAGTCACTTCAGAAAGCCCTGTTTGAGTCATGATCAATTCAAGAAAGAATTTCAATATTATGCCGACATTGCCCAGTGGACACAAAAGGAGATCGAACGGGCATTGGTGTATCTAGTGACACACCGTCGTCGACTGACGACCAGCAACAATCTCGCATTTACTGGAGGCGTGGCGTTGAATGCCGTCGCCAACGCCATCCTGGAAAAGGAGTCGGGGTTCGACAATATCTATTTCACGCCCGCAGCTGGGGACAATGGGGTCGCAATCGGATGTGCCTTCTATGGATGGTGTCGCGTGCTTGGCCAACGACGGGCGCCACACAATGGATCGTCCTGTTTCGGCCGATGCTATTCCAGAGAATTCATTAGGGGAATACTCGATAATTTTGTCATTCCAAACGCAGAGAAATCGAGGGAACTCGTCCCTGAGATCACGACGATCATAGCGGAGAGCATGCAGGCGCATTCGGGAAAAAGAATGACCATAGGTTTAAACGTAGTGGATGCTGGTATCTTCACACTGTTCCTCGACGAGGCTGGAGGGAAAATCGATCATAGCGCTCCGATTTACTCAGATCTATCCTTGTATTGCTCTGCGGAGCAACTAATTCGGTGGATCAATAGCGGAAACCATTTGGCGGTTAAGAACCGCGAGTTTTTTGATTATAAGGGTGATATTCACTCTTTGATGACTGCACTTAATTTGAGCGAGGTTCAAAGACGGTTGCGCATTTTGTTTGAGACCCGGCGTATCTGCGACTGTATTCCAGTGACAAAGGAGCCAAGGGACCTATGCCAATATGCCGCAAAACTGTTAGTCAAAGGAAAGGTGCTCGGATGGTTTCAAGCTGGATCAGAGTTTGGACCGCGGGCACTTGGTCGGCGAAGCATTCTGGCTGATCCAGGACGAACGGGACTACGGGATTTCATCAACCGGAACATCAAATTTAGGGAAGATTTCAGGCCATTCGCTCCTTCTGTGCTCTATGAGGATGTATCGGAGTATTTCGAATACGAAAGAGAAAGCCCCTACATGATAGTAGTGGCACGAGTCAAACCGCGTTGGGCGCAACGGCTGCAAAATGTAGTCCATTGCGATGGATCCTCTCGAATTCAGACGGTCACTAAAGAATGGAATGGTCGCTTTTACGAACTGCTGCGAGCTTACAAACAAGCGAGCGGAATTTCGGTATTGCTCAATACGTCTTTCAACCGAAGGGGGATGCCTATTGTTGAAACTCCTAGCGATGCCATGGGGTTTTTCTATGAATGCGGCTTAGATGCACTGGTAATTGGCGATTTTTTGGTCGAAAAACAGTCTCCAAATAGGCTGAGCTGCGGAGGTCGCCAGGCGGTTGGACGTAAGTCGGCAGTCGGTCAGCCGAGGCGCCAGTAAAGGAGCTTGAGGCCGTTCGGCGTTTGGGCCGCAAGAGCGTAAGCGTCCGGCAGGGCTTTGAATTACCCGCATTTTTCGGCATGGATGGAATAGCCGATGGCGATGTCAGTGAGGCGAGCGGCCATCTAGATCCAGTGGACTTGAGATGCACAGTCACAGGGGTCATGCTCAGATCATACTGCTATTCAAGCCCGCTCTCTGCGATCTGACCTGTAAGCGTCTGACCGGGTGCCTTCTAGCAGGATGAGCTACGATTCAGTAGGATGGCGCGATGGGAACCATTGCGACGGAGTTAGTCGAGAGCGGAGAGAAGCGCGACAGCAGCGGCCGGAAGCTGGCGGGTGAAGCGCGCCGAGCGGCAGTCTTAAGCGCGTATGATCGGAGCGGGCTGACGCAAAGCGTGTTCGCGGCGCGGGAGGGGGTGAGTTACCACACGCTGGTCACTTGGCTTTCTCGACGGCGTCGGGAGGGGCCGACGGCATTGGGGAAGCCAGCTCCCGTGCGCTTTGCGGAGATGCGGGTGCCGCGCTCGGGCTTAAGTTTGGAGGTTTGCCTGCCCAACGGGATCATCGTGCGGGGAGCGGATAGCGCTCAAATCGCCGCCCTGGTGAAAGTGTTGACCCGCTAAAGCGATGCTGGCTTTCCCGGCGGGCTTCCGGATCTACCTGGCGATCGAGCCGGTGGACATGAGGAAACAATTTAACGGACTATGGGCCTTGGCTTCGGAGAGGCTGAAGGAGGATCCGCGCCAGGGCGCGGTGTTCGTCTTCGGCAACAAGGATCGGGACCGGGTGAAACTTCTGTACTGGGACGGTTCGGGGGTCTGGGTGATGGCGAAGCGGCTCGAGCGCGGCCGGTTCAGTTGGCCGATCGGGAGCGACCGCACAAAGATGGCGCTGACTCCGGAGGCCTTGACGATGCTGCTCGCGGGGATCGACCTGAAGGAAGGTTGCCAAAAAGCGTGGTACGAGCGATAAAGGTCTTGACGCTATTCGTATCCGTTATAACGATACACATATGGCGAGTGCAGCGCAACTGCAGGACGAGATTGAGTCGCTGAAAAGCGAGAACATCGTCCTGCGCGCCCAGATCGAGTGGCTGCAGAAGCAGGTCTTTGGTGGGAGGAAAAGCGAGAAACTGGAAGACGCCCAGATGGTGCTCAAACTGGGGCAGCTGGAGAAGAGTGCGGCCAAACTGCCGCAGACGACGGTGGTCAGCTACGAGCGCAAGGAGGCCAAGGACCGGCCGACCCCGGCGGAGACCTTTGCCCACCTGCCGGTCATTGAGGTCGTTGAAATCATCCCCGAAGAGGTGAAGGCGCACCCGGAGCTTTACGAGCGGATCGGCGAGGAACGTACCTTTGAGGTGGATCTGGTGCAGCCGCGGCTCGTGAAACGGGAAATCGTGCGCCCTAAGTACCGCCTGAAGGCGGACAAGAGGTTTGCTCCGCTCGTTGCCCCGGCACCGCCGCGGGCGGTCATGGGCGGGTACGCCTCGGCGGGGCTGATCGCGTGGGTGGCCCTGTCCAAGTACGTGGACCACCTTCCGCTCTACCGATTGGAACAGATGTCGTCTCGGTGGGGAGCCTCGATCAGCCGCCAGACAATGTGCAACTGGATCGAGGTGGCTTCCGACTGGCTGGAGCCGATCTACCGGCGGATGCTCACCAACCTGAGAGCGGGCGGCTACCTGCAGGCCGACGAAACGCCGATCCGTTGCCACGATCCCGATGAAAAGAAGGGAGCGACGAGCCAGGGCTGGCTGTGGGTCATCAGTCGGCCCGGGGGCGATGTCGTCTTCGACTGGCGCCTGTCTCGGCGCCACGACGAGCTCAACACCCTCTTGGCCGATTATAAGGGCATCCTCCAATCCGATGCCTACCAGGCTTATCCCAGCTACGTCGAAAACCACAAGGGCGTGGTCTGGGTGGGGTGCTGGGCGCATTATGTTGCGGCTTAAATATGGGAGAGAACAGTGCATGGTTTCCCTCTGAAGGTGCGCACGGTTCGGGACATAATAATCATAGGGCCGAAAGGTACGAGAGCAGCGATTTGCTCGGCCTCCATGGAGCAACCTTCGATGCGGAAAGGCCGGCATGATCCCAGAAACTCGAAAGCGCGTCTCGCTTGAGCTTGAGGTTGGTGTTGGCGTATCGGCTGGTCGTAGCGATGCTGGCATGCCCGAGGTAATCGCGGATAACGGTGAGGTCGACGCCGGCTTGGAGAAGGGCGCAAGCGCAGCTATGACGGAGCATGTGCGGGGAAACTCGTTCGGGGAAAGTAGGGTCCTTTACTACGGCCGTCCCGACATGCTTGGCCAGGATGTAGTTGGCGCCATGCCGTGTAAGTGGCGTCTGCCTGATGCCATGGAAAGCTGGCTCGGACGGGTCGGCCTTCTCGGCATTGGTCGCGAAGAGTGGCTTGATCGCGTTAATGGTGTCGGGCCAGAGAGGACAGAATCGCTCTTTGTTCCCTTTGCCCAGCAGACGGGCCTGATGCGGCGCGGTGAATTGAAAGTCACGGCGGCGGACGGCGACGGCCTCGCTGACACGGGCACCGGTATTGTACAGGAAGAGCAGCAGCGCGTAGTCGCGCTGCCCGGAGGGAATGCGGCGATTGGGCTGCTCCAGGAGCAATCGCATGTGGTGCGGTTCAAGATAGCGAGGCGCGTTCGGCGCGCTTCGCTTGGCAGGCAGAGCCAAGACACGTGCATATTGGCTCGCCCGCATAGGATCCTGACGCAGGGCGTGTTGAAAAAAGCCACGCAAGGCGATCCGGCGACAATTGCGCGTGGAGACCCGATTCTTGCGGTCTTGCTCGAGATGCTGGAGAAACGCAGAAACGTTGTCGGCTTGAAGATCGTCGACGCCCAACCGGTCGACAGTAACCTCGCGGCGGTCGGCAAGGAACTTGAGAAAAAGTTTAAGTGTATCTCGGTAGGCAGAAACGGTGTGGACGCTGGCGCCCCGAACCTTTTGCAGGTGTTCGCCGAAAAACGACTGCACGAGAGCAAAAAGAGGGTCCGCCGGCTTCATGATGGAGAGGGGGCAAAGTGAAGCTGGCGTTGAAGACGACGGGAGGCGACAGCGAGCAACTCGGGAGTCGCGTGCAGGTAATGTTCGGTGCCGAGGAGGTTGCGATGTCCGAGATAGGCCGAGAGCCAGGGAAGCATCCTGTGAAGGTCACGCCCCTCGCGATACCACCGCTGCAGGCGGTGCACGGCCATGGTGTGGCGCAAGTCGTGGCAACGCGGGCCGATGCGGCCGGTCGCGGGCTTGAGGCCGCAACGACGAAAAAGAGAACGGAGATTATGGGACACGTTCTTGACCCGTCGCTGGCGACCGTCGTCTTCCGCAAATACAAAGGCGTCGGGGCTAATGTCGGCTGGGCAGTCCTCCTTCAGCCAGCGGCGGAGCTCACCGGCCAAATCACGATGAAACGGAACCCATCGAGCCCGGCCCTTGCTTGGCCCCACTCGGAAACAAGCCCTGCGCAGATCGAGGTCCTTGCGTCGGATGCCAAGTGCCTCGCCGATCCGCAGCCCAGTGCAATACAGGACCACCACCAGAAGCCGGTAGCATCGCCGCGTGCGTTGAGTGCCTCTGATGCGCGAAGTATCGGCAATGATCCTTTGGATCTCTTGGGCGGAAAAAATGTGCGGCAAGAAACTCGATTCGGTCGATTGCGGTGCCCACGAGCGATCCGGCACGAAGGCAGTCGAATCGTAGCGGCGCCGAAAACAGCAGAATTGCCGAAATGCCGCGAGATAGTTGGTGACCGTGACTGGCTTGTGGCCGCCGTACCGAATAAGCCATCCGCTCATGATCGCCGCCAAATCCTTGGATTGGCGCCATGCGGACGAGGCGGCAAATCGGTCGAAGCTCAGCAAAGTGCCAATGGACCGCACGTATGGGCTGCCCAGGGCGTTCTTGAATCGCACGAAGGCCATCAGTTGACCGCCCCAGCGACTTTTAAAGATCGGAATCATAGTGGCACCGGAAGCGCCAGCCGACGCAGGCGTTGCACGGCGGCGCGGGTGTAGATCGACGTCGTCTCTGGATCCCTATGGCCAAGAATATCCCCAAGAATCTTCATCGGCGTGCCGATCTCGATGTGACGGGTCGCGTGGCTGTGGCGAAACAAATGTGTGCCGAGAATGGCCGCTTTGATTCCGGCGCGCCGTGCGAGGTCGCGAACGCGGTGCCGAAGGACGCCGGTTGCCTCAAACGGCTTGAAGGGTCTCCTCATGCTGAGGAAAAGATACCGCGATCGAGCCAGCTTCGGCCGGCCCCTACGAATGTACTCCGCGAGCGCCCGGGCCACGCCTGACAGGAGCGGGAGCGTAATTGGGGTCTTTGTTTTGCGCCGGACCACGTGCAGACGCTTTTCCCTCCAATCGACGTCATCGAAACGAAGCTGCACCACCTCGGCTGCTCCGAGGCCATAGGCGCTCATCAGAAGAAACTGTGCGCGATCCCGGCGGCCGATCGGTGTCTTCACATCAATCGCCTGCAGCAACTTCTTAACCTCCGGCCACGGCAACGCGCGCGGCGGCTGATCATAGGATCGCCGAACGGGAGCGATCACGGCTGGCGCAATGTCGTGTGGCAGTCGACCAGTGGCGTGGAGAAAGCGCAACCAACCGCGAATAGCATAAGCCGTCCGGCCAACCGTTGCAGGCGCCAGATTGCGGGCCTGACCCATAAGGAATCGGTCAATGTCCCTTATGCTAACCTGTTTCCAATGGCGACCGCGTCGCTTCAGGTAGCCGACAAGACCAGTCAGAGAGATGACGTCCCGGGCGAGGCCGCTTTCGGCCACGCCTCGATGATCGCGTGCATGGGCGACATACTCGGCAATGATCGGTGGCGGAGCGGCCTTCTCGATCGGCGACTCCCAAACTGGAACCTCAAATCCCGCAGTCGAGAGGGCCCATGCGTACGCGAACAGAGGGCTGCGCAACGCCTCTCGCAGGATAGACCGATTGAGTGTGGGTCTGCCCCTCTGAACGTACCAGCGGCAGAAGCGGCCGGCGCCGGCAACCGTCAACTGAGAAACCGGTTGAAGCTCCCGCTCCGCGCAGTATGCGAAAAATACTCCGAGATATCGACGATAGTTTGCGATCGTGTCGCAACCCAACCCGGTGTGTTTCCACAGTCGAACGATCTCCTTCTCTGCGAGTAGGTCCGGCCATCGACGCTTATCAAAAGATGGAAGCACGCCGCCAAAGACAGCGCGAGCCCGCCAGAGATGCATCACAATTATGTTACGGGGTCGTCACTCGATTCGGAGCAGAAGCCACCAACTCTCTCCCATATTTAAGCCGCAACATAATGAGCCATATGGAGAGCTCTCCATATGGCTCATGCCCGGCGCAAGTTTAACGAGGCCCAGCCGGAGGCGCCGCAGGCAACCCGCGTGATCCTCAAACTGATCGCTCGGATGTACCGTCTGGAGCGGCACTGGGACGAGGAGGGAGTAAGGGACCCGGCGGCGCGGGCCACGCTGCGGACCAACAACTTTGCCCGAACCCTCAAGTGGCTGGCCGCGATCGCCGTGGCGGAGCGAAAGAAGGCTCGGCCACAGTCCCTCGTCGGGAAGGCCTGTGACTACCTTCTCACCTACTGGGACCCGCTGACGGCCCATCTGTGTCACGGGGAAACCCGGCTGGACAACAACCTGATCGAAAATGCGATCCGGCCGTCGGCCATCGGCAAAAAGAACTGGCTCTTTATCGGACATCCCGACGCCGGCCAGCGCTCCGCCATCATCTACTCGATCGTCGTCTCCTGCCAGCGCCACGGAAAAGACCCTCACGCATACCTGCGCGACGTCCTCACCCGGCTGCCGGCCCTGACGAACCGCTTCGATCTGGACGCACTGACCCCGGTCAACTGGCAGCCGCAATAGTGTCCCCTTTGTCGTCACGATATGCTCACGCATGTCGTCACGAGCTAATCGTCACAACTCGTCACGAGCAACCGATCACATGGGGGCACCCGGTCAGACGCTTACTCTGACCTGGAGAATTGACGGCGACAAACTCCAGCAAAAGCAGCTGACGGGGGCACGGATCTGCATTATTGCGTCTAAAGTCGAGCATGCGCTGCGCTGGAAAAAAAGCCGGAATTGCCAAATTCTATGTAACGCTAAATTTTCTGTGGCGTTTCGATTGCGCCGAGGGCGTGCTACGCCTCCTCTCCAGGCGCAATGTTCGCTAGAATGTCCACTCCAATTGGTTATATCCTAAAAATCACTATCTGGCCTAGCTCGCCCGTAATCTGGCGGCGTGTCCTCGTTCCTGCGGATATCAAGTTTTCTAGATTGCACACTGTAAATTCAGATCGTCACGGGTGCTCCTGATTCCCTCCAACACTTTTTTATTGATAACCAAAAGACCGTTTACACGAGTCCTGTATGGGACAACATGCCAAAGATTAAGCCTAGTCCCAACGTAATTCTGAAAACGCTTCTCCGTCGGCCCGGTGAGCGGTTTGCTTATTATTTTTGGGACAATGACGAATGGGAGCATACCGCCGAACTTATAAAGATATTGAGAAATGCCGAAAATTCTAACCAGGTCGCTTATCTAGGCGGCAATTGGCATGGCCTAGGAAGATACGCGTGTGTCAAAAGTGGATTCCTGTTGCCAGAGATCAACTGCTCACTCCAACAAATGAGAATATGACGATCATGTGAAAGAACCAAAACCCGCCAATTGGCTTGGGTTTTTGGATGTATTGGACCCGCAATTTTGAGCAATCTCTGTTTTTTGGTTGCACGGGATTTTCAGATTTGGCAAGCTATTCTCGCCGACACGTCGCCCTTAATCCAGTAAAGCGGACACTTGACGAGATCCGAAAGAAAGATGATGCATATCCCAACAAACCAAATGGTTCCGAATTCCATGAGGCCCGAAGATATGCACCAGTGTACTGGTGCGATTCAAGCGTGCAATATGCAGGAATCTCTGATTGTTTGCTTAATAGTATCGGGTGACAAATAAGAAACAACTGATTTTGAGCGCGAAGGAAATGGCGAAAATAACTACGATGGCGTGGCGATCGAAGACAGATCAACCGGCGGTGCTGCAAGCGAGGATAATACTGGAGTTCACCAGCGAAATGAATAACACGGCGATGAGGCGGCTGGAATGCCTGACGCAGGCACACAGCGTACAGATAGGGCATGGTTTCATTTCCAGATCTACTGGTCCGGGATATAAAACACATTTGAACATCATACTTTATCCATCTGGACGCTCGTATGATTTTACTATTTTATAATAAAGCATGTGACACAGATTATAGCAGTGCCATTAGGGGCCAAGCTATATATGAAAACGGCACATATACTTAATGTTTATTTATTTATCATTCCATACTACATAGAACGATTATATCGACTGTTCTTATAAAAAGCAGTCTTCCAACTCATAAATAAATGTCAAAAATGAATAATAATATCAGCCTGCCATTTAATTTCAACGTTCCTTATAAAACATATCCTTCGTCAACATATCCGCTAAGTATAGCCAGTTCGCATTACGACATATCTAATATTCTTGCATCATATTATATTAATATATGTTTTCCGAAACTTACTCATAATAAACCAAGCGCTTTGACACCATTCCTAAGGTGCGATCATTTCGCAAAATTGGGTCTCTTTGAAAGCGAACAGCTGGAGGACACTTGCGATATTTCGAGCGAACAAGCCGTAATTGAGTGGATTATTGAAAGCATTAAAAATCGATGGTACGTATATTCGACAGTAAATGAATATTATGTTATCAAAACAGAGTCCTATCAGCAAAAACACTTCCCTCATCCTGGTTTAATCTACGGGTGTAATTTTAGTGAAAAAACATTCAATTGGGCAGCCTACTTATATCTGGACAACAAGCGTAGGTATAATACCGTGTGCATGAACTTCACTGACGCATTCTTAGCTTTGACTAGTATGTTGGGAGAAAGAGCAAAATATCCAGATTGGCAAAATATAATTCGAGTGCGACCATGTAAATATCTCTTGCCGCAATTGGACCTTATAAATGCCGGTAAGCAGATTGGTAATTATTTGAAGTCTAGAGGATTTTATAAATTTGGTCAAGACAATGGAATTTCTGAAATGCCAGATAATGAATGGGTGAAAATCAAAGCTAACTCTTTATACAATTGGGGATTAGATACATATTCCACGTATTCGGAATTTTTGATTAATTCGGTACATAACAATATTCCGATAGATATGCGAAGCACCAGGGCATTTATGGAACATAAAAATATTATGGAAAGAAACTTAGCCCTTTGGTCCGGGTTGAGTTCTGCACTTCCGCATAAAATATTAGCGCGCAAATATCACTCAATTGTGCAGTGGGCCCATGCACTGCACCTTTTATCATTAAATTATAATTCATCAGGGCGGACAAAAATTTGCTCAGATAAATTAATTCAACATGTGAAATTCTGGGACACGATCCGTGATGACGATGAATATGTTTTAAGAACTATTGTTTGCGGACTGCAGATGCACTTATAATTCATCTTAAATGTTGAGTGGTTTTGCCCATATGCATTTCAATCATTTTCCCATTCTAGTATTTTGGTGGTGCAAATAGAAAGATTGCAGTGAATAGTAAGGCATCAGAAAGATTGGATATCTATAAGCTCGAAATGTCGCTTTTGTTCGGTTCGCATGCGTAGAAAACCATTTACGCAAACTTACTATCATTCCATACTCGATGGCTTCAATCAACATCCAGCGATTTTGGGCGTTGCCTACAGCATTCGCCGTTTCAAAAATACGAATATATGAACTGCATTTTGGCCAGCAAGTGCAATAGCCGTCCGCATTTGACGGAGCTTATTTTCTATTATATATCTAATCGATGTCAAATAAATTTATAAATATATATTTGACTAGCTGCGCAGCTAAGCTCCCTAGCTCTGCTACTAGCATAGAGGTGCTACTGAACAACTATGAAGAAACGTATTTGCGTCAACTTTGGGAGATATCGTCCCGCCGCTATATTCTTACAAACTCCCCAACCGAAGCTAATATAATTATAGTTTGTGATATACCACCAAAAAATTTTTTTGAAAGCTTGAGAAAAAATAGCTTGATTAATCAATTTCCAATGAAGTGTTTTATCGTGTCATCGCGGGATCAAACACAACCATTGGTCCGAGGTGTATGTGCCTCAGCAAGGCGTTCTTCGCTATTTTCATTTCGCTACAGGACGGGATCGTACACGCTATTTCACAAAATAGGAATGAATGATTTTATCGAGCGCTATTCAGGCTCAGCTTATCTTAATCATAAAAAATACCTATTTTCATTCGACGGCCGAGAAAGTCACCCGACTCGCACTCGAATATTTAAACTATCATTTTCTAGATTTGATATATATATCAATGATACTTCATCATATGGAAATTATGTTGGTGATAGCAAGGAATCTGTTCGAAGAAGTTTCGTCGAAACTATGGAGTGTTCGAAGTTTGCGCTTTGCCCGCGAGGTCTTTCTCCCTCGAGCATTCGCCTTTTCGAGGCCATGAAAATCGGCGTAGCTCCAATTATTATATCTGACGATTGGATTCCTCCAAAGGGACCAGATTGGGCTAAATTCGCATTATTTATCAAAGAATCTGAAATTATAAGATTAGAGGAAATCGCAGCTAAGAATGAGTATCGCTATAAGGAGATGGGGATAGCAGCCGCTGAAGCATATAAATTATATTTCTCACGCAATGTATATTTTGATTTTCTAATAAAGCAAATTATAGACATTAACGATAATGAAATTATACCAGAAATACTTTTCTTTAAGGCGAGAACTGTAATATATATTTTATGGAGATATTGCATAAAAATTAAATTATTATTTTGCAGTGAAAATACGAGGAAAGTGCTAAAAAAAATGCTATGATATATAAGTCATAATTTACTATATTTAATGTGTGATTAGCGTGGCATAAGTTAGGGGTCCGATTTCGTGAGAAATGAGCATTGGGCGACGAAGGAAAGAACTAGTTTTAAGTGCGGAGGCGCGTGAAAAGCTGGAGATCATTTCGCGGTGGCCGAAGGCTGACTCAACGCATGGCACGGAGCTTTGATTTCGATTGCCGGCAGTGCCCGGGTTGGACCAGCTCCGTGCAGTGCCTGCTCTCACACCAGGTAGAGCGCCACGGACCACTGTGTGGAGCAGAGGATAGGCATCCGTTTAACGAGATTTCTAGCCGAAGGCGCGCGGTGTTTGTCTTCGCATTGGCGGAAATCATGAAAATGCTTGCAGAAGCGCTCGCTTTTTGCCTATCCTACATGCCTTTAACCCCGAAATTATTTAAAAATATATATACTATGACACGACGCGGTGCACTAGAACGGATTTGCCAAGTTCTCGAAATTCCTGACTCCCAAATTAGTGAAGATTTGACACCAAGTGAGGTGCCTAGTTGGGATTCATTCGGATATCTAAATATCATTGCCTTTCTTGATGGTGAGTTTGACATTCAAATTACCGAAGCTGAGGTTGTAGACCTCGAATCATTAAAATCCGTCTTAGATATCATTGAGACTCGCAGCGGCTTTTCGACCTAATAGAATTAGCTATTTGGTGGCAGTAGCTTCAGCCTCGAAATAAATTTTGAGTGTAACGCAAATGGTGATTTTCAATTAAGTAAATGTTTGCCATTATCAAGGATTTTCATCATGCAGCGGGCATAACCTACAAACAACTGTCGGGTGTGTGCACGTGGCTAGATCGATTTTTACGTGATTTAGTCGAACCGATGTGTCGACGCGAGCGGCACCACTGGGCGCAAGTCTGTAGCCAAGGCCTTCTGTTGGATGGGGGGCGCAAGTCGGTGCATGCGATTGCGGAGCGAATCGCCCGAGCGTATGAACAGATGTTGAACCAGTTCCTCAATCAAAGTCGATGCGAGGTGAACGAGATCGAAAGGTATTTGGCTCGTGAGCTGTCTGCCAAGGGCGTCGATCTGGTCTATTGGGTGATCGCTGAAACGTCCTTTGCTAAGGTTGGTGAACATTCAGTGGGCCTAGCCCGGCAATACTGCGGAACCCTGGAAACGATCGCCAACTGCCAGGTGGCAGTGAGTCTGCTAGTGGAGTCCGAGGCGGGCTTTCTGTTTCCTGAGCAGCGAACGGGCTCGCTCTAAAAAACTTATCTGGTGTGAGCTTGCCGATGATGCACCAATTACTCCAAGCCAGCCTGATTCGAATGGCGGGCTGATGTCTGTGGTCCCCGATGAACTTTAATGATACATCCTGAGTTTACTTAAATAAATGGCATAAATATATAATAGAATCTCGTGATAATGATCCATACACCATATATATGGTGTATGACGAAACAGATCCGGTTTTATCAGCTGGAGTCACTAGTTCACGATCCATATAGAATAGAAAAATCGCAGAGGAAATTAATATGACAAAGAGGAAATCCGTCTGCTATGAACTAAGTGGTGTTAGTAATGTAATAGAAATTGAAGTCGCTGACAATGTATTTCTTCCGACAAAAACTTCAAATTTGTTGATTTCAAGTATATTGAAAAGCATTCACGGACATCGTAGAACGTTAGATTTAGGTTGCGGTTCGGGTTATATAGGAATCGTTTTAGCTAAAATGGGTATCGTATCAGGAGTTCTGCACGCATCAGATCGCTCACCTGATGCGGTAAGTTGCTGCATCCAAAACGCTAAAAGCCACAAAATAGACTGCGATGCACGTGTTGGAGATTTATTTGATTGTTGGAGAGGAGAAAAATTTGAACTTATCGTAGATACCGTTTCCGGAGTCGCGGAACAAATTGCTGATAAATCTACATGGTTTCCGGGGGCCTCCCACTGTGGTGCTGGCAAAGACGGAACTGAATTAACAATGAGAATGCTTGAAGTATGTGTTGAGCACCTTGTTTCAGACGGGCTATTGGTATTTCCCGTACTCTCGCTATCCAATACACGGAAAATCATTCTCAAAGCCGAGGAAATGTTCCGAGATGTTAATCTTTTAGTAAATCAATATTTCCCGGTCTCTGTAGAGATGGGCGCGAGTATCGACCTTCTTCTTGCAATGGCAGGGGAAGATTTAATAAATATTAAGAAAATCGGCGAGAAATGGGTGTGGTGGATATCAATATATTCAGCAAATAATCCAATATGAAAACAGGAATAATCGATATAGAATATTATCTCCCTGATAAAATACTCGACAATGATGCAGTCGCTGATTCAATAGGAAAATGGAAACCGAGCGAGATTCGAGCGAAAATTGGAATCGCAGAGCGCCGGGTCGCAGGTAGTGATGAATACTCCTCGGACCTAGCTGTAGAAGCGGCAGAGCGGCTGTTGAGTCGCTGGCCGCCCCAAATTCGCCATAGTATCGATCTCTTTATATTTTGTACGCAAACTCCCGATTACGTAATTCCGACGACAGCGTGTATCGTTCAGCGCCGACTGAATTTATCTTCTTCGGTGGCAGCATTTGATATCAATCTCGGTTGCTCTGGTTTTGTTTACGCGCTCTCCGTAGTTCGGTCAATGATTAGCTCTGGTGACGCGTCATTGGCGTTAATTTGCTGTTCCGATACCTATTGTAAGTGGATTGGATCTAAAGATGCAGTGACACGACCAATCTTTGGCGATGGGTCCGCAGCAATTCTACTTGGAAGGCTTAGACCGGGGAAAGAGGGAATCGGGAGTTTTATTTTTGGAACCGATGGCAGCGGATGGGATAAACTTATCATTCGTGGTAGTGGTGGTCACGGAGCACTAAATTCACCTACGATTAAAGAAGAGGATCGCCATCTCTATATGAATGGACCTGAGATTTTTCGTTTTACAACAGTAACAGTAAAAAATGTAATTTATAGTTTACTTAAAAAGCTAGATCTCAAAAAGGAGTCGGTTCAGTGGTTCGTGCTTCATCAGGCCTCAGGCTTTATTTTAAAACATTTAATTCAGACTTGCGGATTAGACATTGAGCGCACGCCGATTATGATGGAAAATACCGGCAATACTATCAGTGCGTCAATCCCAATCGTCCTCAAGGCTTTAATGAAAAGCAAAATACAACCAGGTGATCGTCTTGTCCTCGTTGGATTTGGCGCGGGTTATTCGTGGGCGTGTTGCGATGTGACATGGCAACATCCCTCGGAGTTCGAAGTCTTGTCGCTGCCCCAGTAGCGTATGCGTCCAGACCGGCTTTAAGTCACCCGCATTTTTCCGCGTTGAGAATTGTAGCCGATGGCGATGTTGGTGAGCTGTACAAGTTCCTGTCGCATAACGATATTGCCTTGGGCAACTTGCACATGGCGGTCGCTATCTATTCCCCTAAAAATCTGTGGGAAGAAGTTGGCCAGGTGAACGACCGAGCTGCAGGTTTATCGCGACCATCCGTTCCCGGCCGAGGGTCACAAGCTCAGCGTAGATTCGCGTGCCGAAGAGATCACGGTATCCGTGCATTGCCTTCAGTTCTGGCACTTGGTCCATCATTTTCGGTGCAAGCGCATGACTTCGTTGGCGGGAAAATTGCCATCGGATTTTCCAATACTTCGAAGACAGCGCAAATGGCCCCTCGGACAGTCCCGTGGTGAATTTTTGGATCGATTCCCCGCAGGTCGTTGAGGTGGCGATCCAGCCGGTATGGCTGGCTTTCAGGGACGAGAAAATTGGTAATGCCCGGTGCGAGCCTTGATGGCGTACGCCATTCCCCGTTCAAACGGCATGTTCAAGCGCATGGGCATCCCGACCGAGCTTGAGGTCATGGATCGAGACCCCGACAGGAGCACAGCAATCGGATAGATTCGGTCCAGCCGCCGCTGCCCGCTCTCCGGCACTTAAAAGTTATTAGGCGCTGAGTCTCACGCGGATCACGATCAAGGCAGCCGTCATGGCGACGAGCAACCGCTCGTAACTCGGGCTGTACGGCACATTGATAAAAACCGGTGTGAACTTGGCGCCGGCTGCCGGGTTCCTACCTGCATGCGCGGGATGCCTGTGCAAATCCCATTGCACAACCTCCTATTGAGACTTACCTAACGAAGTTACAATTGGATCACAAAAGTTCCACCTGTTTCCAGAAGGAACTGCAAGGGTCAGTCGATTATGGGTGATGGCCAAGCGGCTGGAGCGGGGTCGGTACACGTGGCCGATCGGCAGCGACAAGGACCGCCTGACGTTGGTGTCGGATCGTCAACGACGATTACACTTACCCTGCGGGGAGGTGTAATTGTCGCCGGGGGGGCGGAGGCGCTGACGATGCTCTTGGCCAGATCGACCTGAAGGATAGCTGTAAAAGCGCGGTATGAGCGTTAAAAAACACTGGACATTAATTGTATCCTATATTAGGATATATGGATAACTTCGCAATATGATGAGCTGGCTGCCCGGCTCCGACAGAGCTAGGCAGAGCTGGCGGCGGCGAAGTTAGAGAACGCCTGGCTGAAGCGGCAGCCCTACGGTCCGGGCAAAAGCGAGAAGCAGGATCGGCTGCAGACGAGCCTGCCCTTGGAGGGGGTGAAGGAAAAGCCGCTGCCCGGGAAAGCGCAGAAAGTCAGTTACGAGCGTCGGGCCACTCCCCGCAAAAAGAAGCCGGTCAAGGAGACGATTGGGATCGAACCCGAGGAGGTGATAGCCGATTCCTAAGTCTACGAACGGATCGGCGAGGAGTGTATCTTTGAGGTCGATGTTGTGCCGCTCCAGGCCTTTAAGCGGGAAATCGTGCGGCCGAAATACTGGCATAAGAGCGACCGAAGGGTGCCGCCTGTGCTGGCGGCAGCGCCAAATAGGTGAATACTCGGCAGAAATCGGCGTCACGATCTGAAGCATCTTGCCTCGCAGTCATTCGGCGTGATTGACTAATTCCAAGATTTCCGATCAACTATTAAAATAGTCCAATGAAACCGCACTGCTTTTCCTGTCCGATTTGTGCAATCGACTTGGCGTCAGACGAAATTGCCTATCGCTGCCACGGGTGCGGTGCGACTTTCCCTTTCATTGGGCCGAAAGTCCCGATGCTGCTCGCGGAACATGATAAGGCGACCGTAACCGCCTATCTTGCCCTAGCCAAATTGGTAAAGAAGGATGAAGAGATAATCTCGTCAATACAAGCTGCCATCGCCATCGATTCTCCTCGCTCGGCCGTCCTCAAACGGGCGGTCGCAGGATCAGAGTCGGCGCTGGCGCTATTGAAAGAAATCATGTCGATTCTCCGCCACCGGTTGAATCTGGACACATTGATATCGCACCGGCCCGAAATTGATCCTGATAAGGCACGTCCTTACCTGAATCCTTTGTCGTATGCATTACGCGATTGGGGCGGCCTTGACGAGTCTGAAGAAGAGATTTCCCGCGTGATGAAGGTTATGGAACGATATTCGGCGTTTAGTCCTCGACGGGGCTCCGTTACGGTGCTCGGAGCGGGTCTTGGGCGCTACGGCTGTGAATTTTTAGGCTGTTACGACACGGTTTATGCGATTGAACGCTCATTACCCATGGCTTTGCTTTTCGGAATGCTAAGATTAAGGGATATCGAACTGGATTCGGTTAATCTCGTGAACTGCAAAAATATTGTCGACGCTGTTCGTCACCTAACGCTTTCTCGGAGACGAACAAAGAATAAACCTCGAATCGACGGTCAAGAAGTCGCTTATGCTGTGGGAGACGCAAAACAGCTACCCATCGCCACTGGATCACAATCCGCACTTGCGTCGATATTTTTCACCGATGTGGTTCCAATATCTCGTCTTGTCATGGAAGCTGGTCGTGTGCTCGAGCCGGGTGGGCTGTTCATACATTTCGGGCCATTAAATTATCATACCGAAGTCAGCGTTAGTGAACGTTTGTCTGCCGAAGAAGTCCGCGATTTATTCAAAGGCTCGAAATTTACTATCTTAGCTGAGGATTGGCATCCTGGATTCCATCTTGAACGCATCGACGGCCTAGCTAAAATGTGGTACAACAACTGGTCATTTGTGGCCAGATACGAAGGACGTCCGGAGCAATCGTGGACGCGTCAGCCAATAGATAATTTGTGTATTATCGGATGTTTTAAATTTGAATCGACATTCAAACTGATCGGGCGAACGAAAACAATAGTGCGGGCAAAGATTATTACTTCGAATGATCGGATCATTGAAATTAACGGTTGTACCGCGGAAATTGTGCTTGATCTTATGGCTGACAAGCCTTTCTCCATAGCAATCTCTAAAGCTAACGAAAAATATGGTCATGATATCCGTCTTATTCAAAGTGTTTACCGCGACATCGAGCACTTAACTGCGACCGGAATTTTGGGAAACAAGCGATCGTAGCAATCGATTCGGACCTGAACCAAGGTCAATCGCATGCGGGAATCTAATCATTTTATTTTCGAAGCAAGGACACTATCTGGTCGTCCATTAAAGGTATCTAATGTATTGATACATAGATATGGTTTATGCTGCACTGGATTACCGGAAAATTGAGGATTAACCCCGAAAATCCGGAAATCCCTGCTTTGATACCAAAGCCTAAAACCGATCCACAAAGTTCATTTTTGTTGCCCGATTTGGCGACGCAGCTTGATCCGCGGCATGCGCTGTGTCGGCTGGCCGGAAAGATCAACTGGTCTCAGTTCGAGCACGAGCCTGTTTTCGCCGACGGGCAGCGATCGAACCTCGGATCGGTCGCCGGCTTGGCCAACTACCTCAAGGGCATCGCGGGCGACGCTATCAACCTGATCCTCGCCGGCCGCGGCCACCAACTTCGTATGCGGCCGGCGGGGCTTTGAATTACCCACATTTTTCGGCATGGATGGAATAGTCGATGGCGATGTCAGTGAGGCGAGCGAGCCCTCGCCACATGACGATGTTGCCGGGTGGCGGATCATTCGTCCGACCGAGATAGCCGCCGAGACGGGCGATCCTGTCGAGGTAGCGAGTGAGGGTTGTGAGCGGTGCCGCCGCAGGCTTCCCGAGCTGGTTGAGTAGGTCCAGTTCAAGTTGGGTCAACGCCAACGTCGGAGCTGCGGATGGATTGCTCCGGTTGATCATTGTCATCCAAAAGATCCGCCACGCCAGAACGCAGCAGGTCGCGATCAGGTTCACCAAGCGATGCGAAGGCGCGATTCCTCGACTTTGCAGCCAGATTTGAGGATCTTGTGGAAAAGTTCGATTTTCCAGCGTAGGGCGTACCACTTCAATTTCTCGACCGCCTGCTGGCAGGAGCTCACGGGTAGATCGGTGAGAAGCTTCCAGTCGATCCGTTCTCGGTTCTTTGGGACGCCTCTCTCCTTCGCATGGATAACCGTCAAGGTGAGAGGTCCGTAGTCCTGGGCCTTGGCCAGCGGAGTCTGCACGATCATGCGCTCGTACTTGATCTCCAGGACCGCCTCGGAAGTCTCGCCGTCGCGGTCCCGCACCTCGATTCGATGCAGGCCCTTCATTTTGACCTTGTCCATCACAGCTGCGGTTTTCGTGGTCCCATCTTTCGCCAACCGGCTGGCGGCCATTCGCACGAGAAAATGGGTTCCGACATCGTTGGCAGCGCAGAAAAGTTCGTAGATATCGGCTTCGCGGTCACCGATGTGGACACACCGGCTTGGCTCGCCCAATGCGGCCGTCGTTTCAACCAGGTTGTCGACCCAGCGTATGCTCTCCTTTTCGCCGATGGGCACCGCGTCGGATTGATGATCCGCTTCAGCTCATTGGCGCCCTTAAACTTGTTGCGGGTCCAAAACTTCACCGCGCCCAATCCCAGTGGCAACCCCGCCTCCGTGGCTGCGAGGCTCGAATGCATGGAAATCCCGCAGAGGGGATTCCTCTGCCGCCAGCGATCGCTCGGACCGTGCTTCGGCTTGTGGAGCAGCCCGACGTTCTCCCGCGCATACGAAAACGTGTGGTGTCGTGCAAGACCAAGACCGTGCCCGCGGCGCCCGCAAAACGCTCCCGGGTGGATCGGACGTGGCCAGACAGGATGTCAGCCTCGCTCACCCGATCATTTGCGAAAAAACGATACGCAGCCTTGGCGTTCGCCCAGTCTTGGCACGCCAAAGGTATGCTTTCACAGCTCGCTTCCTAAAGTTGGTTCAAAACGATCTTGAACCGTCTACCCAACCGGCAGTCGCGGAACTGGCAACCCAACACTTCATCGGAGATCCACGATGCACGCCCGTCGGCATCGGCGTTAAGCAATGGTTGTTGTAATATTCTCATGCACCGAGACTTGGAGTAATACGTTACGGGCAAAACTCGGTCTCGTTACATATCCGCGACATCAATACGGACTGTCTTCAAAATGTGGGTAATTCAAAGCCGGCAGGGTGCCTCGTAGTCTGAGGAAGGATTATCCGGTATGGTGCGTGGATGACGACAACGGCACCGGAATTACTCACCGCGGAGAGCAAGCGGGATCAACGTGGGCGGCGGATTACGCCGGCGGCGCGGCGGGCGGAGTTGGTGGAAGCATATCGAGCGAACGGGCTGACCGTGGCGGAGAACGCCGCAAGGCGGCATCATCTCGCCCACGCTCGCCAACATGACTCTCGACGGGCTGGAGGAATTGTTGAACCGGACGTTCCCGCGAAAGTGGGTACCCGACTCGACACACATGTGGCATCCGAAAGTCCATCTGGTGCGCTATGCGGACGACTTTATCGTCACTGATTAACCCCGCGTTCTTGCAGATACTTGACCCGTTGCATGGTCACGATGGATCTCGGCCGCTGCCTTTGCGCACCAAGTACCGCAGGCTCATTCATCCGCCTATTTCCCGGCGTGCTATTTCGTTGTGTTGGACACTGCTCCAAAGCCTATTCTGGGCCGGTCTCCATCATCAGCTGGTAGTAACTCGTACCGCTCGAGCGGCGGCAGCTGAAAAACCATGGTCAAAACTGCCGAAATCCATGATCCACGGTGTCCAGCCAAAAGGGGAGGTAATCATCGCCTACTTTCTGAGCTTTCGTGTCCAGTTTTACAGCCTCAGGTCACAAGGTCAGGCACTTGCTAAAAAATGCATCTTTTAAAATAAAAAGCTTGCGACTTACATTAAGGCCTTTAATGAGTTCTTAAGGAAACGATACTATGATCTACTCTAAAGTAGTGCGAGAGGACAAGCTGGCGAGTAAGACAGGTTACTCGGAAAAACACTCGTGAAGTGCGCGTACTCCAATAGTGTGTGGGCGTCGATTTAAGGAAACTATCAAACTATACCGGCGATCCCGCTTGCGTTGGACCGACAAAAAAGCTTTACATATTCAATATAAAAGGACTCGCAGTGACGCACTGCATTTCAGTGGAATTAAATGAAGTCTGGAGAGGGATGTCTTTTGCCTAGCAGGCTGTTGAATAAACATACATGTTAATACAGCGACCCAATATTTTCATAAATTTTTATAGTTTTAGCAAGCGTTTAATGTTTTTGGGGCGTCTCACCCGCCGTTTTTTGAATTTTGAGCGATGGGCGAACGCGTTGAAGCTCACACGGGTGTCACGCCAGCATCGGCTGCGGTGGCTCAGTAATCGTCAAGGTGGCAATTTGGAGCAACTTCAGGTTAATTAAAGGTGTATTTTTTTAAAAAAAGATGAACGCAAGCAAGTACAAACCCTCAAAGGACAATCATGAATCCATCGACCGCTGAGGTACTTTATCTACGACAAAATGTTCAAGTAGAGCCACTCGTCGAACAGTGGTACGCATGGGCGCATCTTATCTCGCCAGCGACTGCTGCGATGAATATCGTAGATCGACATTTAAATATCATGGAATCCTATGTGCGCAACCCGCAAACCCACGCGGCCGCAGTAAGAA
>Ga0206833_1082_pt2 | contig 23608 bp, 28 predicted proteins | sample Alteio_BWOrgCont_32_FD_152891 | JGI IMG/M metagenome (GOLD analysis project Ga0206833, IMG submission 152891) | Enriched cells from forest soil in Barre Woods Harvard Forest LTER site, Petersham, Massachusetts, United States -... | ecosystem: Environmental > Terrestrial > Soil > Temperate forest >... | reverse complement strand
CAATATATAACTGCGGACATTGGATACCTTACCAAATTGCGCAAGCGGGAGGAGTTGATATGCTCTCTAATCCCGGTGGTTATTCTATAGTTACTCCCTGGGAAAAGGTGTTGCAATATAATCCCGAGGTATTGGTGGTAGCCCCTTGTGGTTTTAATGTAGAAAGGGCAAGCATGGAAATTGAAAAACTAACCGAACTGAAAGGTTGGAGTGAGTTAAAAGCGGTAAAAAATAATGCTGTATTTATAGCAGATGCTGATTTATATACATGCCCTAGCTTACATTTGGTAGATGGTATAGAGCTATTGACAAGCCTTTTCCATCCTGATATTTTTCCGGGGGAAGAAAAGTTCAGGAACAGATGCAAGCAATTATACACCGGCAAAAAATGCTCTGAATGCGGTAAAGATTTTACTTGTTCATCGGCCAATTGCTGGTGCAGTAAATTGCCCAATATAATGCCTATGAATCCAGATAAGGGTTGTCTTTGCCCTGAATGTTTGGGGAAGGCCGTGAATAAAAAACTAGAATTACATATATAATAACATGGAATCATATACAACACTTGTAGAGGCTATCAATGGCTTAAAAGCTAAAGGCTATACTGAAGATTTTAATCTGAAAGAAAGCTATTTGGATTGGGGAAATAGCAAACACCAATTATCGCCCGATGATTTTAAGGTTGATCATGTTTTCCGCTTTGAAGGGGAAAGCGATCCGGAAGATCAGACGGTACTGTATGCTATCTCTTCCGAGAAATATAATCTGAAAGGAACATTGGTAAATGCCTATGGTATTTATAGCGATAATGCAGCCAATGAGATCATTAAAAAGCTGGATGCACACGGGAAATAGATAGCCTACTCTTAGTTCTTAGCTCGTAGTTCTTTGCTTTCTAAGCTCCTACGTCTTTCCCAATATCCTTGCGGAAATATTTCTTTTCAAAATCAATAAGGGCAATGCTCTTGTAGGATGTTGTAACCGCTTCAGTCAATGTATTGCCATAGGAAGTAATAGCTAATACACGGCCTCCATTGCTTAAAACAGAATCGCCTTCCTGTTTTGTACCAGCATGGAAAACAATACTGTCATTTACATTTTCGAGACCTGTAATTACTTTACCTTTTTCATATTTATCAGGATAACCGCCCGATACAATCATAACTGTGGCGGCTGCTCTTTCATCAATTTCCAATTCAGTTTCATCTAAAGTTTGATTGCCGACCGCCCAAAAAAGTTCCACCAAATCTGATTTTATGCGGGGTATCACCACTTCCGTTTCCGGATCGCCCATGCGCACATTATATTCTATCACCTTAGGTTCTCCATTGCAATTCATCAAACCGATGAAGATAAACCCGGAATATTCCAGATTATCTTTTTTTAATCCCTCTATGGTTGGGGTGATAATTTGCTCTTTTACTTTATCTAAAAAAGCTTTATCGGCAAATGGAACCGGTGAAATAGCGCCCATTCCTCCGGTATTGTTACCCATATCGTTTTCTCCAATGCGTTTGTAATCTTTCGCCTCCGGCAGAATATGAAAGCTTTTGCCATCGGTAAGTACAAATACCGAAAGTTCTATACCCTTTAAAAACTCTTCAATAACCACTTTACGGCTGGCTGCACCAAATTTTTCATCCAACAGCATTTCTCGTAAGGTAGATTCAGCTTCAGATAGGGTATTGGGAATTACTACTCCTTTTCCCGCGGCCAATCCATCGGCTTTAAGTACATAGGGCGCTTCCAGTGTTTTTAAGAATTCAAAGCCTTGTTCAATAGTATCTTTTGTAAAGGTGGCATAGCGCGCAGTTGGTATGTTATGCTTCATCATGAATTCTTTAGCAAAATCTTTGCTCCCTTCCAATGCAGCTGCAGCTTTTGATGGTCCTATAAGCGGAATATTGGCAAGCTCTTTATCTGCCTTAAAGAAGTCATATATACCACGGACAAGAGGTTCTTCCGGTCCAACAACTACAAGTTCGATATCGTTTTCCAGCACTGTTTTTTTGATACTTTCAAAATCAAGAATATCAATGGGTAAATTAACCCCATAGTCTGCCGTACCGGCATTCCCCGGAGCAATATATAAGGCATCTAACAGAGGGCTTTCAGCCATTTTCCATGCCAGTGCATGCTCTCTTCCTCCACTTCCAAGTAATAACAGATTCATTGTAAAGCTTATTTTTGTGCAAAGAAAACTAAAACTAATGAAAGTATAAATGCAGGTAATGAAAAACTTCGTTAAATATTTTTTGCAAAAGCTATTGGGATTTCAGAACTACCTGTTTGTTTTCTGTTTGTTTAAAGTAAAGACCCTGCACAAGGACAAGAACGAGAAAGATTTCCTCTATTTTCTTCAGTTAATTCCTGCCGGAGGTATTGTGCTGGACATTGGTGCCAATATTGGTATTATGACGGTCTACCTGGCTCAAAAAGTAAGAGATACCACAGTATATGCATTTGAACCTATCCCCCATAATGCAAAAGTACTGGAAAGGGTAATAGCCCATTATAAATTAAAGAGTGTACATGTTTACAACTACGCTTTAGGTAATGAGGATGGTCAAATTCAAATGGTGATGCCGGTAATATCTTCCGTTAAAATGCAGGGACTTAGCCATGTGGTGCATAGCAGTATTACTGAGAACAATGAGGGGGAACGTTTTAATATTGATGTAAAGAAATTGGATAACATACAGGAAATAGCGGGAAGTATTAAACCACTTACTGCTATTAAAATAGATGTGGAGAATTTTGAATATTTTGTATTGGACGGAGGTAAGGAATTATTGAAAAAACACAAACCCATAATTTATTGCGAGTTGTGGGATAATGAAAACAGGAATAAATGTTTTGAGCTGATGAAAATTTTTGGGTATGAAATTAAAATACTCGTGAACGGGCAATTACTGGCATTTACAAATGAAGTAGCCAAAACACATCCAACCCAAAACTTTTTCTTTATTCCGAATAAAGCGTAACAGATATTGTTTAAGTAAACAACGAAAAAATAGAGAATCGAATTGTATTCAACTATAGAACCGCTAACAGATAATACTCCTTTGCGCACCCAGATACATCACTATATCTATTTAGTGGGTATGGCGGGTGTTTGCGTGGGGATGCCATTATCCAACGGGTTGAATAGTTTATCGCAGGCACTGCTGGCCATCAACTGGGTGGTGGAAGGAAATTTTGTTTCAAAATTCAGGGTATTCTTTAAGAATAAGCCTGCAATGGTGCTTTGCTCATTCTATATTATGCACCTGCTGGGATTGCTATACAGTACCAATTTCAATTATGGATTAGAAGATATAAATAAGAAATTGCCTCTCTTGCTCTTCCCGTTAGTATTATGTACCAGTAATCCCGTATCGGAGAAGGAGAAGAGATTGATAGTGCTTTTATTTATGCTTGCCGTTACTTGTGCTACGTTCATTGGCGGTTATTTACTCATCAATCATAGGTTGATAGATATTCATGATATATCTCCGTTTATAGCTCCTGTAAGGCTTGGTATGATGATGGCCTTGTCTGTATTTATATTGGGGCATTATTTATTTACCAATACATTTTCTTCCCGGTCTCTGTTAGCTGGGTTATGGATTGGCTGGTTGTTATTTTTTCTGCTGATCATGCAATCTCTAACGGCAGTTATAATGGTCATCGTTATAGGCTTGGTTCTTTTAATTTACGCGGCGATAAAAGCTATCCGTAAGGGTAAATTATTAAAAGGGATTATCATAATAAGTCTGTTTGTTATTGGATTATTTGGATCTACTGGATATGTAATTTATTTTTATCATAGCTATTTCCCAAAGCCCGATGTGGTTGATTTTTCAAAAATGGATCAGAAGACCATTAACGGAAATGTTTATAGCCAGAATGATTGGGGTGCATCTCCGGAGAATGGTCATTCAGTGGTTGCCTATAACTGTTGGAAGGAATTAAAAAAGGAATGGTCTAAGCGAAGTAAACTGAATTACGACAGCACCGATTTGAAAGGTAATGCAATTCGGGCAACCATCATCCGGTATATGACTTCTATGGGATTGCGAAAGGATTCTGTTGGAATTTGGGCACTTTCTCCAAAGGATATCAGAGCCATTGAACTGGGAATACCTAATTACCGGTTCAATTCATTAAGTAGCATGAATTATCGCCTTTACCAGGTTTTCTGGGAAATTAACGATTATGAAAGAGGAGCTGATGTAAACGGGCACTCCGTTACGATGCGATTTGAATATTGGAGAATAGCGCTCATTCTTATTGGCAGGCATCCTATAATAGGTGCCGGAACGGGAGATGTACGCAAAGGTTTTGACGATTATTATGAGGCTACACATTCCACACTTACCCATGAGTTCCGTCTGCGTGCGCATGACCAATACCTGGAAATTACCGTTGGCTTCGGGTTAATAGGATTGGCTTGGTTCATATTTTCACTTTTTTATCCCGGCTTAAAAACAGGGAAAATATTCAGCTATTTCTATGTAGTGTTTTGGATGATCTTTATGCTCTCTCTCTTTACTGAAGATACACTTGAAACGGAAGCAGGTTCAACATTCTATGCGTTTTTTAATTCCTTCCTCCTCTTTCTGTAGCAAATAAAAAAGTCATGGGTTTTACGCCATGACTTTTTATAAATATATAGGTAGCTAATTTACTTTTTAGGTGAGTAGGTAAATTTGGCCCGACTTAAATCAGGAGCAGGGTATTGAAAATCTAACATCAGGCAATTATCAGACAAGCCCAGTATTTTAAAGCTATATGTATTATCCGGATTTTTTGTCACTGTATTAATACGTCCGCTGGCATATGTCCAGGTGCCTGTAGATGCAACACCATCCAAAGTAATAAAAAAGGTACCGTCTGCAACAAAAGTTATCGCGTCGTTCACTTGTTTACCACTCGCTTTATTATCTACCCCATATTCTGAAATACTGTCAAGCTTCCATGCTTTGCAAAGCATTTTGCTCTTTTCCGGAGAAAGAGAGGGCTTGGCAGATGTTGTTTTTTTTACGGGAGTAGTGGTTGTGCTTTGTGCATAGCAACTTACAGTAATAACACCGCAGGTTGCAATCAAGGCTATCCGTTTTAAGAAACTCAACATATGGTAGGATTTAAAAGTTACTCAGGGATTAATTCGCTTTTACCCAAGTGTCCTTTACATTATATTTCTTACGGAAGGTATCTTGTTCTGCCATAGCTTCAGCGCGTGACTGGAAATTACCGTAACCAATAATATAAAGACCTTTTGCGCTTTGACCTATAACTGTCAGATGAACGTTCTTCTTTTCATATTTGCTGATCAGGTTATCTGCATTTTCTTTTTTACTGAAACTGCCAACAACAATTGAGAAAGAACCTGGCTTAGCACTAGCGTCTGAAGATCCGCCTCCTGATGGGGTGGTAGAAGATTCAGAAGGCATAGCCATATCTTTATCGCTTGCTTCTCTGATATAAGCTTTTACGTACTGGAATTTACCATATTTTTCAACTTTGGCTGCATCATTAGCATAAGCAGGTCCGTTAACACTTGGTTTTAATTCAAAACGAATATTGCCAGTGTTGTCTACCTTCTTAACCAGGACTTTCTTCAATGCTTCTGCTCTTGCGTTCGCAAGCTTGTCATTGGTACCGTATTTTGTAGTAGGTACGGTAGATGCGCTGGATTCGATGCTAATTACAATTTTAGTGTTCTTAGCTGCGCTGTCAATGTTCCTTATAAGAGTTGGGAAGTCAGGATCGTTTTCGCTGATAGCATCTAGGTTATATCCGAAATATTTAACAAAATAAGGGTCGTTGTTAAATTTAGATGCAATAATTGGAGTGCTTGGTCTTGGTCTGAATACATTGGTAGTGTCACCCAAAATGATCTTTCCATTAAAGAATGCGCGGGAAAGTGTGCAATAACCGCTATCCATAGTTGGGGTAAATACATAACTGTTTGTTTGCTTTCCGCCTGCGTTAACTACAATGGTGTAGGTAAGTTTAGGGGTAAGTATAGCTATGAATTTTCCGCTTGTAGGGTTCGCGCTGGTAACTACCGGTGCAACGCCGTTTGTTGTGCAGGTTACCTTTGCATCTGTTGGAATTGGGCTTCCGTCTGCATTTTTCAAGTAACCATCTAATACAGCTACACATTGTACAGGAAGCGGAGTATTGAATTCTACTTCATATATATCTCTTTCGCCCATAGAGCCTAATCTTACTGTATTGTAATAACCTCTTTTGCCATCTGCATTCAACACGAAGTAATTATCGTCATCAGGAGTGTTGATAGGATAACCCAGGTTTTGAGGATCTCCCCATGTTCCTTGTCCTCCTTTACTCATGAATATATCGTAGCCACCCATAGTGTTATGTCCTTTCGAACTAAAGAACAATAATGAACCATCGAGCGATACAAATGGACAATCTTCATCATATTGTGTGTTGATAGAAGAGCCTAAATTGGTTGCAGCTCCCCAGTTTCCATCTGAACCCATATCGGATTTATAGATGTCTAAACCTCCCATACCGCCTGGCCTGTTGCTGGAGAAGTAAAGAGTTTTACCATCAGGGCTCATGCAGGCGCTTGGAGTATAGGCTGTTTTTGGTTTTGCATTAACAATAGTGGTGTCCATTACACTTGGAGTGCCCCAATTTCCTGCATCCATCTTGCTTAAGTAAAGTTCACCGTTTTTGTAGCTGGAACTTTGATAATCTATCATGGTTTCGCCATCTGCAGCAAGAAATACACTTGCAGAGTTGCTGCCTGTAATGTTCAGTGGTGATCCGGCATCGGTTGGTGTACCCCAAACTCTTCCGGGACCTGAATTGGAAACCCAAATTTCTTCACGGTCATTACCGGTATCTTCCACAGCTGTGCGCTTGGAGGTGAAATACAATTGAGATTCATCAGCATTTAAAACCGGACCATAGTCGTCGTAGGTGCTGTTTATTTCACCCATGTCAATTACTTTACAATCAACAGGACTTTGCATTAATTGCTTACCATTATTACAACATGCTACCCAATAGTCAATATCAGCAAGCCTGTCTTTATCATTAGGCTTAACCATTAACTTAAAATTATTGAAATTGCCTATAGCATTATCAAATAAATAGTTCACATGTTCAGCACGAGCTAAGTAATAGAACGCCAGTGGAGAAGCGTGTCTTTCCTTAGGATCATCCACCTGGTATTTTTTTCGGGTGTTTTTAACGGCTTTCTCCTCATATGGCAATGCAGCTGCCTTGTGCATAGCTGTTGCCAGGAACAATCTGCCTATGATATAGGATACATTGGCATTGGTGCTATCGATAGCATAGCATGCAAGAAAATACTTTAAGGTAGTATCAGACAAGCGTTCATCATATCTGTTAGGATTGGCTCCATTCATATAAATGGTACCCTTTTTAAAATCCTGGTTGAAGTTGGTTTTGCTTTGAGCATTCAGGCTAACTGCAAAACAGCCGGATAGGATAAGTCCCGCTATGAATATTTTTCTGAATTGTGAGTTGTTCAGTAATTTTGTGCTAATTTTCATGTTCTACTTTTTTCTTTATTGCTATTAGGCGTTAATGATGTTGCAAAAGTATATTTTTTTTCCTTTGGCTGTTATTTTTTTTAAAAAATCATAAGAGAACTGAAAATATAGAAAACAACACGCTTTATGTGTTTGATTATCTGTATACTTATGTCCTTAATACGGATTGCAATATATAGGTACTGCTCGACGTTTGGGTCTGATTTATAGTCTTTTTTGAAAAAGAGCTCACTATATCAAGACATAAGACATACCCTCTTTCTTTAGAAATCTACGTATATTGAATAGATTAATTTTTCTACCTTTACCTTCCAAAAATATAAACCATGAAAAAGTCTACACTCTTACTTTCCGGAGCAATTTTATTCTCCATTTTACAAAATAATGCTTTAAAAGCTCAAATTACCGTTACACAGTCGGATATGCCGATTATTGGTTCAAAGGCTATTATGGCGGTAGATACTTCCGGTACTCTTTTACCTCAGGGTAAAGGTTCTCAAACCTGGAATTATAGTACACTGCAAAACACCCAGATGAATGGGTATCTGTTTGTTGACCCTTCTACAACTTCCTATTATCCATTTTTTCATTCTTCTAATTTAGCTGATAGCCTGGTTTATGCAAATGGGTATACCTATTTTCAGTCAACCCCGTCTGCATTTAAAGCATTAGGATATGGAGAAGTATTAATGGGAATAGCCGGTGGTATAACACTGCACCCTGCGCTTACTCAAATTACCTTTCCGGCTACATTAGGTACAACCGATGGAGGGGTTAGCAGAGCAGACACTGCAATTGCATATAATTCTCCACCAATCGATTCAGGTCGTATTATTATAAATATTCATTATGCCGATACAATAGATGCTTACGGTTCTATGACAACTCCGTTTGGAACACAAAATGTTATCCGTCAAAAGCATTACGATATAACAGTGGATTCTTTATTCATCCATTCTCCTCTGGGATGGTCTCTCTACCAAACCACTACTACGAAAGATTACGTATACCGCTGGTATACCAATGGCCTAAGCTATTATTTTGCTACCATGCAAATGAACCAGGCAAATACAAGAGATTCTGTAGTTCAATGGTTTGATGGTACTAATCTGGGAATTGATAAAATTTCCAATTCTACTTATACTACTGTTTATCCTAATCCTTGCCAAACACAAATCACCTTTAATTGTTCCGCACCTCAGGCAAAACAAGTTTCTGTTTTTGATGTTACCGGCAGAGAATTATCCGTTCAGGAAATTAAAAACGGTATGCTTATCATGAACACCACAGCATTTTCAACCGGAATGTATTTTTACCGTGTTTCTGATATTTCCGGAAATGTGTTGGATAGAGGTAAGTTCATAGTTCAGTAAGAAAGAAGATTATTTAGTTAAAGCGTCCCTAAAAAGTCATTGACTTTTTAGGGACGCTTTTTTTTGTGGGTATCTTTGTAGTATGGTAAGTCGAAAAGTATACATAAATAGCAAAATATTTTTTACTACGCAGCAAAAATAAATATGAATATTTGATATATTCTAGTATTATTTATATTATTTAATAATAGAATTAAAAAGCAAAACCCTGAAATTCAATACCTTAATGAATTTAGAACCACCCCAATTTCATTATTGTTTTCTGTATTCCTATATTAAATCCATTATTAATTGATTATTATTTTGTAAAATTAATTTTATACCAAAAAGAGATAAGTGAAATATCTAAAAATAAGCAATTTTATTAGCTTAAAAATAAACCGGAACTCAATTTTATTTGAATTTGAGTTGCAATAATACCTGGCGTTTACTATTGTTATAGTAAAAATATAGGATAGTAAATTGCTTCCATTGGCTCACTTCAAAAAGGTCACTAAGTGAAAAACTGATTTTAGCCCAAGGCCCTTTCCCTTTATTTTTTTTAAAGTATTGTCTTTACTATCTTTTATCTGAATGGAGTTCCAGCAATCAGGACAAGGAGTATCAGTTCCATATTCTATTGAAATGGAGTCATTCTTATGTATCTTTGACTTATCCAGTATCAATTGGTAGCCATACATGTTTTGATTCAATTTTGCCAATACGGAATCATTATAATAGCCCCAATACATATCTATTGTATCACAGTTATGACATTTACCTTGAATGTAGAATCCAAGAATAACAAACAGTAAAAGCAATGTTTTCTTCATAAACAATGCGATATGGATTTTACTAATACCCCAATGCCGGTCTTAACCACCTTTCTACTTCTGCTACCTTCATACCTTTGCGCTTGGCATAATTCTCCACCTGCTCTTTGTTTATTTTTCCCAATGAGAAATAATGGGAATCTGGGTGTGAGAAATACAAACCGCTAACGGCTGCCGTAGGATACATGGCCATACTGTCGGTTAGTTCTATTCCGGTTTTAGTATATATTTCAAATAATTCGAAATGCTCTATTTTCTCTGTATGATCAGGGCAAGCAGGATACCCGGGTGCAGGGCGTATTCCTCGGTAACTTTCCTTTACTAATTCTTGAACAGAAAAATTTTCATCGGGTGCATAACCCCAGAATTCCTTCCGCACTTTTTCATGCAGCAATTCGGTAAATGCTTCTGCCAGTCGGTCAGCCAGTACTTTGATCATGATGCTGCTGTAGTCATCGTTTTGTTTTTCAAAACGGCGGATTAAGCGTTCAATACCCAATCCGGTGGTGACGGCAAAACCGCCAATATAATCTACTTTACCGCTTTCCTTGGGTGCAATAAAATCTGCCAATGCAAGATTGGCTTGTCCTTCGGGTTTTTTAGTCTGTTGCCTCAACGTATGGAATACCGCTTTCACAACTGTCCTAGTTTCATCTTCATAGATCTCAATATCGTCTTCATTCACCGCATTACAAGGATAGAATCCAGCCACAGCTTTTGCAGTAAGCCACTTCTCGCTGATGATCTTATTCAACATTTCCTGTGCATCATCAAAAAGCTTTTTCGCTTCAACACCACGTTCAGGATCGGAGAATATTTTTGGATAACTGCCTTTCATTTCCCATGCAATAAAGAATGGTGTCCAATCAATATACTTGGCAATTTCTGCCAACGGATAACTAGGCAATGAAATATTACCGGTCAGCATAGGTTTGGTAATTTCCACTTTATCCCAATCCGTTTTCATTTTATTCCTGCGGGCTTCTGCTATGCTGACAAACTTTTGCTCAGAGTTTTTACTGGCATGCATTTTGCGCAGGTTGTCGTATTCTCTATTTACCTCTTTCAAAAAATTATTTTCGGTAGCAGATAAAATACTGCTCATCACATTCACACAGCGTGATGCGTCATTTACATACACTACAGGATGATCATATTCCGGTGCAATTTTAACAGCCGTATGCACTTTAGATGTAGTTGCTCCACCAATTAATAATGGAATCTTTAAGCCTGTTCTTTTCATTTCCTTGGCTATATGCACCATCTCATCCAGCGAAGGTGTGATCAATCCGCTGACGCCTATAGCATCTACACCTTCCCTAACTGCCGCTTCTAATATTTTATCACAGGGAACCATTACGCCCATATCAATAACCTTGTAATTGTTGCAACCAAGTACTACGCCCACAATATTTTTCCCAATATCGTGTACGTCGCCTTTCACAGTTGCCATAAGGATCTTACCGGCAACGCTAGTGCCTTCCGCTTTCTCTTCTTCCATAAAAGGAGTAAGATAAGCAACCGATTTTTTCATGACACGGGCACTTTTTACCACCTGTGGTAAAAACATTTTACCCGATCCGAACAGATCTCCAACTATGCTCATTCCTGCCATTAGCGGGCCTTCTATCACTTCCAGTGATCTGGAAAATTGTTTGCGAGCTTCTTCTGTATCTTGCTCTATATATTCGTCAATACCTTTTACCAATGCATGAGAGAGGCGTTCATTTACCGGCAGACTTCTCCAGGCTTCATCCTTTACTATTACTTTTCCTTTCGATTTTATGGTTTCGGCATAGGTCAATAAATGCTCTGTAGCATCATCTTTTCTGTTCAGCAAAACATCTTCTACTAATACCAATAAATCTTTAGGTATCTCATCATAAATCTGCAACATGCCCGGATTCACAATACCCATATCCATACCTGCTTTTACAGCATGGTAAAGAAATGCAGAGTGTATAGCTTCCCGTACAGTATCATTCCCACGAAACGAGAAAGAAACATTACTTACCCCACCGCTCACCTTGGCAAGCGGAAGGTTTTCCTTGATCCATTTGGTGGAATCAAAATAATCTAAGGCATTGCGTTTATGCTCTTCAATACCGGTCCCAACAGGGAAAATATTCGGATCGAAAATAATATCCTGCGCAGGAAAACCTACTTCTTTAACCAGAATATTATAAGCTCTTGCACAAATCTCTTTTCTTCTTTCCAACGTATCGGCCTGGCCTTTTTCATCAAATGCCATCACGATAACGGCAGCGCCATACTTCTTCACTTTACGCGCATGCTCAATAAATATTTCCTCTCCTTCTTTAAGACTTATAGAATTAACAATGGATTTTCCTTGTGTACATTTTAAGCCTGCTTCAATAACTTCCCATTTGGAAGAGTCGATCATTATAGGAAGCTTCGAAATATCCGGTTCTGCCGCAACCAGGTTTAAAAATTTTACCATGGCTGCTTTCGAGTCTATCATGGCCTCATCCATGTTAATATCTATCACCTGGGCACCGCCATCTACCTGATCGCGGGCAATAGTCAATGCGCCATTAAAATCACCCGCTACTATAAACTTAGAGAATTTCTTTGAGCCTGTAATATTAGTACGTTCACCCACATTCATAAAATTGCTTCCGGGAAAAAGCGTTACTGCTTCCAGTCCGCTGAGATGGAAAAGAGTATCTGCTTCCGGTTTTTTATGAGGCGTAGCTTTAGATGCGGCATGAGCAATAGCTTTAATATGATCAGGCGTTGTTCCACAACATCCGCCTATAATATTCACAAAGCCATTCTTGATAAAATCGTCGACCAATGTACACATGGTTTCCGGGGTTTCATCATATTCCCCAAACTGGTTAGGCAACCCTGCATTCGGATAACAACTGATATAATAAGGAGCTTTTTGAGCCATCTCCTCTAAATAAGGCCTCATTTCTTTTGCCCCCAGTGCGCAATTCAGACCTATGGACAATAGATTTTCATGTCTTACTGAAGTCAGGAATGCTTCTACGGTTTGTCCGGAAAGTGTTCTTCCACTGGCATCGGTAATGGTTACCGAAACCATTATAGGGATGCGTTTTCCCGTCTTTTCAAAATACGATTCGATAGCGAAAAGAGCTGCCTTAGCATTTAAGCTATCGAAAATAGTTTCCACTAAAAGCACATCCACACCGCCTTCTACAAGTCCTTTTATTTGTTCTGTATATGCAGCAACTACATCATCAAAATATACAGCCCTGTAGCCGGGGTCATTTACATCAGGAGATAGTGACGTGGTTTTATTTGTCGGGCCTAAAGCGCCTGCTACAAATCTGGGTTTGTTAGGGTTTTTGGCAGTAAATTCATCCGCAACCTTACGTGCAATTGTAGCAGAAGCAAAGTTCAATTCATTTGTAAGATCCTCCATGTGGTAATCGGCCAATGAAAGTGGATTTGCATTGAAGGTATTGGTTTCAATAATATCAGCACCCGCTTCTAAATATGCTGCATGAATTTCCTCGATCATCTTTGGATTGGTGAGAGAAAAAACATCATTATTCCCTTTTATCAAATGCGGATAATCTTTAAAACGCTCCCCACGATAGTCTTCTTCCGTGGGCTTATAACGCTGAATCATGGTACCCATTGCACCATCAATCACTAATATGCGCTTCTCAAGTTCTATTTCTATTTTGCTTTTCATCTTTTCAATTTAGTTTAAGTACCCAACTTTTTCACGTACCCTTTTTAATGTTGTCTTTGCAACAACCCGTGCTTTATCTGCACCAATCTTTAGCTTTTTATCCAGTTCTATTGTAGTGTTCATATAATGGTTATAGAGTTCCCTTTCATTCTTAAATTTATTGGCAATGGTTTGGTATAGCTCCTCCTTGGCGTGTCCATATCCATAACCACCGCGCAAATAATTTTGACGCATTTCCTCTATCTTATCTTTTTCGGCAACCAGGCTAAATAATCTAAACACATTGCATGTGTCAGGGTTCTTAGGTTGTTCAATCGGTGTAGTATCAGTAACTATTTTCATTATCACTTTGCGTAAATCTTTATCGGGCAGGAAAATATTGATCGTGTTGTTATAGGACTTACTCATCTTCTGCCCGTCAATACCCGGAATTATCATCACCTGCTCATTTATTTTAGCCTCCGGCATTACAAATGTTTCACCGTAATGACTATTGAACGAAGAGGTAATATCCCTAGTGATTTCAAGGTGCTGCAATTGGTCCTTACCTACCGGAACATAATTGGCATCATACAAAATAATATCTGCAGCCATCAGCACAGGGTAGAGAAACACACCCGCATTTACTTCTGAAAGACGATCTAACTTATCCTTAAACGAAACAGCATTTGCCAGCATTGGGTAAGGTGTAAAGCAACTCAAATACCAGGTCAGCTCAGCTACTTCCGGCACATCTGATTGGCGGTAGAATACTGATTTATCTACATCTAAACCAAAGGCTAACCAGGCAGCCGCCACACTATATGTATTCTCTTTAAGTATGCTTGCATTGTGCATGGTTGTGAGCGAATGCATATCGGCAATAAAAAGAAATGAATCATTTTTAGACTCATTTGCCATTTCAATAGCCGGTTTAATAGCCCCCAATATATTCCCCAAGTGGGGTATGCCGGTGCTTTGTATCCCTGTTAAAATTCTTGCCATATATGTATCAGGCTGTTTAGTAAATATTTGCAAAATTAGATAATTCCTTGTGGAGACTTATAACCATCCATTAGCTTACCTAACATCCTTTAGTTTAAAACTATCAGGAAAATTATGGCTCCTTTCTGTGTAAGCTCCTCAGAAAGAAGCTATAAACATTCGCCAGCGGGAGGCAATTGTACGCATAAAATAGCCTATGCGGTGGCGGAGAAAATAAAGGGCAGCTATAGTAAAAACAAGGTAGGTAATGATAAGCAGGTAGATAATGCCTTCATTTATGCCCGCTCCGTATTTCCCATTAGTCCTCGCTGTTGAAGCTGCTCCGGCAGCACAAACAGCACACTGCGCCTCTGTTAGTAAGGGAAACAGGAGGACAATAAGAAGAAAAGATATTTTAGAAATTGTTTTCACGGCGCAAATATATAACAATCAGAAATTATAATAGGGAGAGATCATCAAATAAACCACAACTCCGGTAATTGTAACATATAACCAGATCGGTAAGGTCCATCTGGCAAGCTTGCGATGCTTAACAATTTGGTTAGTCAGTCCACGGTAAAAACTGAGTAGTACCATAGGTAATACTACCGCTGCCAGAATAATATGAGAGGATAAAATGAACCAATAAACCGGCCTGATAGGAGTATCAGGATAACGGGTTTCCTTACCAAATGAATGATAGGCTACATAGCTTAAAAGAAAGAGTGCCGAAAGTACGAAAGCCGTGACATTAAGCCTTTTATGTAAAGTGATTTTCTTATTGCGGATAGCTATATAGGAGGCAATAAGCAACACTGTGCATGTTCCATTCAAAATGGCGTTGAGGAGCGGACAGTGCTTGATTATTTCGGGTACACTATCCGGTTTTGGTAAAAAGTGGAGAGTTGTAACGGCAACCGGTATGGCAATGGTTATGCCAATAATTATTCGGGAGACTACTTTATCATTCATGCGGCAAATGTAAGGTTTTAACGAACTACCAGTTCAAAAATAAGATGCTGATTTACTGCGGTTTGTTTTTTTAGGCAAGCTAATTCTTGTAAAACCTGCTATTTTGTAAAACCATTAAATTTCAATTTGAATTAATAGCAGGCCCTGGGCTATGACCTATAATAAACAAATTATCCGTTCAATATATGTCGAAAATTCTCAGTAAAACACCCTTAAGCACTGGAGATTTTATCTATGAAATAAAAGATGGGATGCTTTTTATCGAAAGGTTAAAAAGAACCGATTTTACTATGGAAAAGTTAAAAGAAAGCGTAGAAAATAGGCTTGAATACACCGAAGGCTTTTCCTATCCGATAATTCTTTTTGGGATGGATATTCTTTCAATGAATAAACCGGCGCGGGATTATCTGGCCGGCGCGGGTGCTCAAAATATTTTATCAAGGGCCTTTGTGGTTGAAAGATCGCAGGGAAAACTCCCTCTTAATTTTTTTATAGAAACCAATAAGCAACCTATACCTGTCAGGGTTTTTGATGATTTAGTATCAGCTATTGAATGGTCGAAACAATTTAGGCTAACATAAACTTTTTGCCATTGCATCTTCAATGAACTCAATTTATACGTATTTTTGAATCCATGAAAATAAATCCGGCACAAACTCTTGAACAAATCGCCTCCATTATAGGAGCGGAGTTTGAAGGCAATTCTAAGCACCTGATTACGGGCTTAAATGAGATTCACAGAGTAGAAAAGGGTGATATTGTATTTGTTGATCATCCAAAATATTACGATAAGGCTCTACAATCGAATGCCACTACAATAATCATTAATAAAAAAGTGGCCTGCCCTGAAGGCAAAGCATTGTTGTTTTCAGATGACCCATTTAGCGCTTACAATAAGATCATTAAGCACTTTCATCCGGAGAATTTTACGCAAAATGAACTGTTGAATTCTTCCGCTAAAATTGGGAAGAACACTGTTATTATGCCTGGAGTATTTGTTGGTAATAACGTAGTGATTGGCGATGATTGTGTAATACATCCTAACGTTACTATTTATGACGATACTATTATCGGCAACCGGGTAACTATTCATTCGGGAACTGTTTTAGGCGCTGATGCTTTCTACTATAAAAAACGCCCGACCTATTTTGATAAGATGCTTTCCTGTGGACAGGTGATTATTGAAGATGATGTTGACCTGGGGGCTATGGTTACTATTGATAAGGGCGTATCGGAACAAACAATTATTGGAGCGGGAAGTAAATTAGATAATCACGTACATGTTGGACACGATACCCATATTGGTAAGATGTGCCTTATTGCTGCACAAGTCGGCATAGCCGGATGTGTTATACTGGAAGATGGTGTTACTCTTTGGGGTCAAGTTGGTATTCCAAGCAATATACATATCGGCAAAGGTGCTGTTCTATTGGGACAGTCAGCGCCCAGTAAATCACTGGAAGGTGGTAAGTCTTATCTTGGCAGCCCTGCCGGAGAAGCAAAAGATAAAATGCGCGAGCTTATTACCTTGAAACAAATTACCGAAGAACGGGAAGGAAAAGCAGGGGAATAAGTTTCTTATTGCAAATAGATTTAGCGAGTAGTTTTGTAATACTGTGCCAATAATATATGGCATGTTTCTTTTTTTAATCTAAAATGTTATTCTAGGATGTGGCATTGATATCCGTCCGAAGATAACAGTTCTATTATTTTATGAGGTGTAATATCCTTGCCCTCCACCCGTAAAACTTTATCACAATCTTCCAGGTCAAAGTTTATTTTGATGAGCGGAAATTCAGACAATAATTTTCCTGCAAGTCTTGTTGCTTCTTCTTCTAATTGAATATTCGTTCTAAAAACCTCAACCATAATGCTGCTATTTTTCTTTGGACTGCTTTACACCTTTGAATACTGCATAAATAGCCATAGCATGTCCGTGCCCCAACTTAAAATCCTTTTTCAGCCAGTTCACCACTTCCATGGCTTTAACACCCGGTTTAAGTAAGCCTTTCTTTGCAGCAAGTTTTTTGAAATCTTCGGGTGTTTTGCCGGTTTTTGCTTTTATGTTGTCAATATATGCCTGGAACGACATGGTAGTATAATTTATACTGTGGCTTTTAATCTTTTATGGTAATATATATACGAACCCACAAGTGGAATAAACCAGATGATCATAAAGGCCCAATTAGTAGGCGGAAAACCTTTTGCTATCTGTGCGTATGTAGCTCCAATTAAATCAAAAGCAAGTCCTGCAAATGCCCATTCCTTTAGTCTTGGGTAACCCGGAATAAGAATGGCGATCACTCCCAAAATTTTCGCTACATCTAAAAATGTAATCATATAAGAGGGAAAGCTCAATGTAGCGAAGAATGTTTCTGCTTGCGCCCTGAATATTAAACTTGGCACAGATGCAAATAGCATTCCCAGGCATAGTAATCCAGTAAAGATCCAGTAGATAGTGTTTGTTTTTTTCATAAGGTTAAAATTTAGATTATTAAATGAAGTTACGAATTTATCAAAGCAAGTTCCAGCTCCAAATGGTATTTATTTGTTCATGCAGTTGAACATCCAACGGATGCCAAAGCGGTCGAGGCAAACACCCCAATAGCCCCAGAACATATCCATAGGAGCATTCATTTCGGAGCCGCCTTCCGAGAGGGCTTTGTATAAGCGGTCAACTTCTTCTTTGGTGTCAGCCTCAAGACTGATGGTAGTGTTATTGCCAATTTTCAATTTGTGGCCCATAGATTCCAGCATATCGGTACCCATGATATGAGTTCCGCCCAATATAGGGAGTGCAATATTCATAATGGAACTTGCTTCCTTATCTGAAAGCTTGGGTGCGCCGGGCATAGGTGGTGCATCTTTCATGCGAAAAATTTGACCCACAAAATCGGTGTTAAATACCTTTTTGTAGTAATTGAAAGCTTCTTCGCAATTGCCTTGAAAATTGAGATAAATGGATGTTTTAGCCATGATGATTGTTTTTTTAAATGGTTATTGTTTGTAGTGTAATTAAAAGTTCTTCTATGTGTTCCATGCTTTCGGTTGATCCAGATTCCATGCCGGCTTTTACCATTCCTTCCAGGTCTTCTATATTTTGGAATAGCGAAGTAATAGTCAGTTTTGTTTTTCCTTCTTGTTCTATGAAAGTGGCGGTTTCAGTAATTACATGCCCCGGCATATCTTCATATTCAGAAGTATTCACAATCTTTTCCCATGGTATCACTTCCAGGTACTCACCGTGGAATGCATATTCTTTCCCATCCTCGCCTTTTTGTATTATCCGCCAGACTCCTCCCGGCCTTACATCCATTTGGACAAGGATATTGGTAACGGTATTGCATCTCCACCAAACGGCTTTGTGTCTCGGGTCGGTAAACACTTTATATAGAAGTTCCCTGGGTGCATCAAAAACCCTTGTCAGGGTGATTTCTAATTTTTTCCGCTCTATTGTGAAATTTGTGTTTTCCATTTTTTTTAGATGTATAATTTATAGTGGAGCTTTCTTACGAGTTATGTTTTGGTTCATAATGTAGCAGTACTGTACCGCAAGTAAAAGGTTTACATTTCACAAGTGTCAGTGGTAAAGGTTTTTTTAAAGATTTGAAGATTGGTTCACCACTTCCAACAGCAAACGGATTTACAAGCAAATAAAATTCGTCTATTAATTGGTGCTGAATTAATGATGATACAAATGAATAGCCGCCATAAACAATAATGTCTTTGCCTTTTTTCTTTTTCAAAATTTTTATCTGTTCTGCTATGTCACCTTTTACAATGCTCGCATTATCCCACTTACTTGTTTTTAGTTTTTTTGAAAAGATAATTTTTGGAATATCTGTCACTTTTTTGCCAAATGTGTAGTCACTGTCTTTTGGGTTGCCGGCAACCTCTTTCCAGTAAAGGAACCCTTCAGACATATTTCGACCAAGAAGAATGCAGTCCACATTTTTAAGATTGTCAATGGAAAAACTTCTGACCTCATTGTCCCAGTTGAAATTTGTTCCACCATAATCAGCCTTTACAAAGCCGTCAAGTGAAATTTGCATTTGTAATTTTAATTTTCTCATTTTGTTTTTAGTTATTAGTTTTTGAAATAATTAATTAACTCCGGTGTAATAGCTCTCATAGACACATCATGAGTTTGGTCTTCCAGGATTTGATACTGCGCATTGGGTATTATTTCTGAAAGTTTTTTTGAGGCATTACGAAGTGATACCGGACTCTTGGAACCATTCATTACTAATGTAGGGACATTAATTTTTGCAGCCAAAGCTGTTGGTATAGTGAATCCATCCATAATTGCTGCATCATAAGGAATGGTGTGGGCAACAGCTTTAAGTTTTTTCCATATAGGCGTAAGGCTCATAATAGCTGGAATTATACCCGGTATTCCAATCATATCTTTCATGAAAAATTTAACAGCAGCCGATCTCTTTCCCGAAACTATAAGTTGCTTTAGTTGTTCAGCTGTATCTATGGGAGGGTTGTGTCCGCCCATATTCATTACATAAGGTGCTTCATACAAAACCATCTTTCTAATGTTGAGCCCACTTGCTGCTGCTCTGAATGCTAAAGCGGCACCGGATGAAAAACCAACCACATAAGCTGAGCCTCCTGTCTCGTTAATAAGTGCTTCTATATCTTCAACCTCTCGCTCAGCAGAATATGGAGCAGTATCTCCACTTTCGTTCCGGCCCCTTCGGTCATAGTTAACTACGCTGAAGTTATCCGCCAACAAAGGTGCCAATTTAGGCGTAGGTCCAAATGCACGACTACATAGGGCACCATCTACTACAATAATAGTTGGCCCATTGTCTGATTTTTGAAATGCGATAGCGGTTCCGTCTTTCGATATTACTTTTGACATGGTTATTTATTTTAGGGTATCCAAGAGTATGGCAAGTTTGTCGAGACTCATGTTCCAGCCCATTTCCTGGCCTTTCAGGTATGGAGCACCTTCTGCTGTAATATTGGACATTTTAAAATGTAAAGTGAGTTTCGTTTTGTCGCCTTCCTCCATAAAGTGAATGGTGTTTTGAATATCAAAAAGACGCTTGCCGCTTTTATCCAACGCACCGGCGGAGAAAACAATTTTCTCGTGCAGCTTTATTTCACCGAACTCCCCATCCATAGGATAGAGAACTCCATCGGGAGCTTTCATCTCAATATATATTTTGCTACCGGTCTCAGGATTCCAGTTGCAAACGGGATTTGTAAATCCTTTGGGGCCCCACCAGTTTTTAATATGCTCTACATCTGTCCATGCCGCCCAAACAAGGGCCATTGGTGCATTAAATATACGCGTAATCGTTAATTCTTTATTTTGTGTTTCCATTTTTTATTCTAATTTAAATTCTTACTTAGTTAATGTTGAAAGATACTCGTCCAGTTGATCGAAAGTGCCACCAAAGCCTTCTTGCATGCCACTGAACATATTTGTAAAGAAGGTTTGTTCTGCTTCTGTAGCGTTTACCGGGCCACCTTTTAAAAGAACGGTTGTTTTCCCTTCATGTTCGGAAAGAGTGAGGGTATTTTTTACTACCATTGGAAAATCATTACTAAAAGGAGCACGAACTGTGTTTGCATCTTTATCAGAAAAAGAATTGGTGAACACAATTTTTTCCGGTTTCGTTATTTCTAAATAATTGAATTTGCCCCACATCTCACCCATTGGAGATTGCATGCTATAATGGAAAATTCCACCCGGTTTAAAATCCAATTTAGCCACCTCGATTTTTGCACCTTTAGGCCCCCACCATTGAGCTAATGCCTCAGCTTGCGAAAATGCATCGAAAACAAGTTTGCGCGGAGCATTGAATTGCCGCATAATAACCAATTCGTTTTGTGCGGGCACTGTGGCAATATATTTTTCCAGCTTGTCCACATTTTGTTTCAAGCCTTCGTCTGCCTTAAATACTCTGATTACTTCCTTCAATTGTTCCGCAGATTCAAACTGAGAGGTTATAGACAACAGCGTTTTATTCCCTTGCGGGGTAAACGTAACGGTCATTCCAAAGTGTGGTGGTGTAACATGCCGTAAAACAATTTTTTCACATTTCACCAATTCCACAAAAGTGTGTATGTTCCTGAAGTTGGTACCATCGGGTCCATGCATGGTAAAATCCCATTCTCCTCCATTCTTTACATCCATTTTATAAATGGTATTAGTGAATCCGTTTGGGCCCCACCAATGCTTGATGTGTTCAGGATTGGTCCAAAGTTCCCAAACCAGTTCCTTCGGGGCATTTAATAAACGCGAAACGGTTAATTCACGGTCGGCAATTTTGTTTTTTGTTTCCATAAGGTTTATGTTTGAGGGAGTTTTATTTTTGGTTATATGCTTCTTCCAATTTATTTATTTCAATCTTCCCCATTTTCATCATGGCTTCCATTACACGTTTAGATTTGGTGGGGTCTTTGTCATACATCAGTTCTCCCAATGCTTTAGGAATAATCTGCCATGTTACCCCAAACTTATCATCAATCCAGCCACAGCGGTTTGGTTTGCCACCTTCGGAGAGCTTATTCCATAGGTCATCTACTTCTTTTTGTGTGGTGCAATCCACAAAAAAGGAAACAGCAGGCGAGAATTTGAATTGTGGTCCTCCATCCAACGCCATAAATTTCTGACCATCTAATTCGATGGTGGCTGTAAATACTTTTCCTTTCTTGCCCGGAACATCTCCGGGTAAATGATGTGCACTAATGATCTTGGAATTTTTAAAAGTGGAAACATAGAAGTTTATGGCTTCTTCTACATTGCCATTGAACCATAAAAATGGCGTGATATTTGATTGATTTGTTTTCATTTTTTCTTGACCTTTTTCTTGTTTTTATTTTGTAACTTATTTAAATAAATTTCCAGTGCATCAAATCGTTCTTCCCAGAATTTGCGATACTGTTCCACCCAATCCGATACTTCATGGAGTTTGTCAAATTGTGCTTCGCAATAGTGGTCGCGGCCTTCCTTCTTAATAACTATCAAACCACATTCGGTAAGTATTTTAATGTGCTTTGAAACGGCAGGGCGGCTGATATCAAAATTCTCAGCAACGGAATTCAGGTTTAAGGATTGCGCCGTTAGTAGCCCAAGGATTTCTCTGCGGGTTGGGTCTGCTATGGCTTGAAACACGTCTCTTCTCATAATGGTTTAGTTTCTTATATAATGTAAAGCAACTGCACCTGATTTCAGGGTTTTGCAGGATATGAGGGTTAAGTCTATTTGTTGCTTGATATCTTTAAATAATGGAATGCCATTTCCAATAATGACAGGATAAATAAATATCCAATACTCATCGATCAGGCCTTTTTGAGTAAGGGAACGTACTACACCCGGACTTCCAAATATTTGAATGTTTTTACCATCCTGCTGTTTTAATTTTTTCAGTTCTTCCACCACATTCTCCCCTATGATAGTAGTATTGGGCGCTTCTTCACTTTTCAATGTTTTAGACAATACATATTTATTCACATGATTATACCACTGGGAATGCTGTTTATCATGCTTTGATGCATCAGGTTGATCGCCCGCAGTGGGCCAGTAAGATTGCATAATGTAATAAGTGCCTTTACCGTATAAGGCAGCATCGGCTGCATCGCATAGGGATGCGGACATGTCGAAGAACTCTTCATCTACTTTAAACATGCTTAGATCTCCCGCAGTATTTGCTGCAAAGTTGTCCAGCGACATGATGATGCTTGAAACTATCTTTCTCATTTTACTTATATTTTAGGTTGTTTGAATATTTATGTGTAACAATTCGGTTACAAATATATATACGAAACTGATTGGTTACACAATTTATTTGTTAAATGTTTAAAAAACTACTTTATATCGCTGTTTTACAGCTAATAAATTTTCTGTTGAATAAATGAAAAGATGAGGTATTGATGGAAGAATTTACTTCTCCATCACTTCTTTCAACTTGGCTAGTCCTTTTTCAAAGTCTTTTCCAATCATCTTTTCCATATTCATGAATAGGCGCATTACCTTCATAGGATATTTCACATCATTGTAAAATCCCCATTTTACTTTAGCCTGACTATCTGATATGTCATCAGTTTTGAAGTAAACATTTGCTACATTTTGCCAAGGGCGTATAAACTCCAGTTTAATATCCACCTGATCGCCTTCTTTAATAGCGGTAATGGTTTGTCTTCCGGCGCCTACCTGTTTATGGGTACTATCCCATTCTGATACGAAACCAATACTACATTATCATGACAATACTTATTATTATACTCTGCGTTGTTGCT
>Ga0206833_1081_pt1 | contig 23792 bp, 24 predicted proteins | sample Alteio_BWOrgCont_32_FD_152891 | JGI IMG/M metagenome (GOLD analysis project Ga0206833, IMG submission 152891) | Enriched cells from forest soil in Barre Woods Harvard Forest LTER site, Petersham, Massachusetts, United States -... | ecosystem: Environmental > Terrestrial > Soil > Temperate forest >... | reverse complement strand
AATGGCGAAAGAAGCCTGGGAATGGTATGAAGAACAACAGGTGGGCTTAGGCGAACGCTTTTTACAGGAGTTGGAAGGCAGCTTTAAAAGAATTGAGAAATGGCCCACTTCTTACGCGAAAATCAAAAGTAATTTCAGGCAAGTGATTTTAACTACGTTTCCGTATGTGATTGTATTTGAAATAATTGATAAAGATGTTGTTGTATATGCCGTATTTCATACAAGTCGTAGCCCCCGCAAGAAATTTAAAAGGAATTGACCTGCGTTTTTATATTGAACTTTCGGTGCTAAACTAAAACCTATACCTAATACTTTGAACAACTACGAAGCCAAAATCGGTATCAAATCATGGGCCGAGGAAGACCGTCCGCGCGAGAAGCTGAGCGCACAGGGCAGGCGGGCCTTAACCGATGCCGAGCTGATTGCCATTTTAATAGGCTCAGGCAGCCGTGACGAAACGGCGGTAGAACTAAGCAAACGCATCCTGCATCATTATGATAATGATTTAAATAAGCTGGGCAAGGCATCCATCAACGAGCTATCCAACTTTAAAGGTATCGGCGAAGCCAAAGCCATATCTATCATAGCAGCGTTGGAAATCGGTCGCCGTAGAAACGATTTCGAAACCAAACCAGCCGATGTAATCAGCAGCAGCAAAGATGCCTACAACATTATGCGCCGTCACCTGGTTGATTTAAACCATGAGGAATTCTGGATCATATTAACCGGCAGATCGCAAAAGGTATTGGCTAAGGAGCTGGTGAGCAAGGGCGGATTATCAGAAACGGTGGTCGATCCCAAAATCATCTTCAGCATGGCATTGCAGCACCAGGCAAGCGGTATTATACTTATCCATAATCACCCTTCAGGTAGTTTAAAACCCAGTCAGAATGATGTTTATCTCACCAAAAGATTGGCCGATGCAGGCAAGATACTGGGTATTCAGATAATGGATCATTTAATCATCAGCGATAACGGCTACCTGAGCTTTGGCGATGAAGGAGTTATTTGATTTTAGATTTAAGAATTACGATTTTAGATTTAGCTTGGCGGGATGACAATCTTGCTTCGGCAATTATTTGAGATGGAGCCAAAAGCTTCAAAACAAAAAGTATCCCTTTAAAAGTTTTAAAAGCTTTTTGCTTTCAGCTTTCACCTTTCAGCTCAACATAAAGGAAACAATAATTTAAACATATCGTTATCTTTAACAAAAAAAACAAAAGCCATGATAATTCCAGATAACCAGATCCCTTACGACGACGAAGATCAATCAGAAGTTGATGATCAGCAAAGCCAGAAAGATATCCATGCCAGCGGGCTGGAGGACGCCCCCGAACCCGGTGATACCGTTGATTTTGACGAACCGGATAAGTTGAAACAGGCTTACGACGCCTCAGAATCATCGTACACTTTAAACTTAGGCGATGCACCTAAGCCAAAGAAAGAGAAAGAATAAGCAGGATGTCATGCTGAGGCACTCGAAGCATGCGGGTAAAGGCCTCTGCGCTTACCCTTCGAGTACCTCAGGGTGACACCCACAATATATTTGTCCGTTCGTCCTAAAGGTAACGCACCTGAAAGCGGACGGACACTTTATCACATTATTATATCCATGAGTTTTTTTAAAGGACTTTTCAAAAAGTATGACCATGAAATTGCAGCTATTTGCAATGAACTGAAGCTTGACGAAAGTCAAAAACAAACGCTTTACCAATTTAGCAGTTTAAATAGTGACGACCGGGTTAGAAAGATGATGACCTTTGGAAATTCAGGTAATTTATCTTATTTCAAACTGCTGGAATACGCTATTAAATATGATGCTGATATCAATGTTAAATTTGCTGCTTTAAAAAGGCTCCATCTGTTTAAAGATCATCCGGAGTGCAAAACTATGATCGTTAACTTAAATAACTATATTGAGGTAAATACCCTGGAGCCGTATTACTCGATGGCTTCACACAAATTGAATTTAATTTCATTAGAAGAATTTAAAAGAAGAGTTAACGGAGAATAATAGCACCACCCGCTAAACCGATTGCAACTTCCCCACACAAAAAAATTCCGCAATCGGCATTCCGACTTCCGCAATCAAACTACTGACTTCCGCAATCGACATTCCGCACTCCGCAATCAAAAAAGTTCCGCAATCGGCATTCCGACTTCCGAAATCCACCCCGTCACTTCCGAAATCTTTATATCTTTGCCGGATTATCGTACTGCAATAATGAAGATATCTTATAATTGGCTCAAAGAATTTATTGAAACGGATAAAACTCCCGAAGAAATTTCCAAAATATTAACCGGAACCGGTTTGGAAGTTGAAAGTTTGGAGAAAGTACAAACCATACCCGGCGGGTTAGAGGGCCTGGTAATTGGCTATGTTAAAGAGTGCATTGATCACCCTAATTCTGATCATTTACATATCACTAAAGTTGATGTTGGCACAGGTACCGATTTGCAGGTAGTATGCGGTGCAGCAAACGTAGCTGCCGGGCAAAAGGTAGTGGTAGCTACCGTGGGTACAACTGTACACCCGCTTACCGGCGAACCATTTAAAATCAACAAATCAAAAATACGTGGCGAGGTATCGGAAGGGATGATCTGCGCTGAAGATGAAATTGGTTTGGGAAGCAGCCACGAAGGTATTATGGTACTTGCCGCCGATGCCGTTGCAGGTACACCCGCCAAAGCATATTTTAACGTAAACGACGATTATTTATACGAGATAGGCCTAACTCCCAACCGTGCCGATGCCGCCTCGCATTTAGGTACGGCAAGGGATATAGCTGCTTTTTTAAAAATTGCGGTTAAAAGACCTGATGTTAGTGCTTTTAAGGTTGATAACACCAGCCGCACCGTTAAGGTGGTGGTTGAAAACGAGCAGGCAAGTCCAAGATATTCTGGGCTAACTATATCGGGTATTGAAGTTAAAGAGTCGCCAAAATGGCTTAAAGAGCGTTTGGCGGTAATAGGCATCCGCAGTATCAATAACGTGGTTGATGTTACCAACTATGTACTGCACGATTTAGGTCAGCCCCTGCATGCCTTTGATGCCGATGCTATAAAAGGCAATACCGTACTGGTGAAAAACTGTGCAGAAGGTACTTTATTTAAAACTTTGGACGATGTGGAGCGCAAACTTTCGGCGGATGATCTGATGATTTGTGATGCCGAAGAACCGATGTGTATAGCAGGCGTTTTTGGCGGAGCAAAATCAGGCGTTAAAGAAAGTACGACAGCCATCTTTTTAGAAAGTGCTTACTTCAATGCTGTTTCGGTACGTAAAACGTCAAAGCGTCATGGCTTAAAAACTGATGCTTCCTTCAGATTTGAACGTGGTACTGATCCGGATATGACGGTTTTTGCTTTGAAAAGAGCTGCCTTGCTGATTCAGGAAGTTGCAGGCGGTAAAGTGACATCAGATATTTTTGACCATTACCCTGCCCCGGTAGCACCTTTCGAAATTGAGGTTACCTACAAAAACATCCACCGGCTAATAGGTAAAGAAATTCCGCATGGCGAAATGAAAGGGATTATTGAAGCGCTGGATATCGAAATAGTTGGTGAAACAGGCGAAGGCTTATCATTAAAAGTGCCGCCATATCGTGTTGATATTACCCGTGAGGTGGATATTGTGGAAGAGATATTACGTATTTACGGTTACAACAACATTGAGATACCTACCCAGGTAAGAGCATCGCTCAATAACTCGAACAGGCCCGAGAAGGATAACGTGCAAAACCTGATATCTGATTTGTTAACAGCAAACGGTTTTAATGAAATCATGTCGAACTCGCTAACCAAATCGGCTTACTCATCTGATCTGGACAAAGCGGTTAAGATATTGAACCCATTAAGCAGCGATCTGGATGTTATGCGTCAAACGCTGTTATACTCAGGCCTGGAATCTGTAGCTTACAATCAGAACCGCCGCAATGCCGATTTGAAGATGTACGAATTTGGTAAGGTGTATGAGATAGAAGAAGACAAGTATAAGGAAACACAACGCTTTGCCATCTTTATATCAGGTGCCGATAGGGCCGAGCAATGGAACCAAAAAACCAAACCGGTTTCTTTTTACAACCTTAAAGCTATTGTTGATGGCTTATTAGCCAAGCTAAATATTACAGATACGGTATTGGAAGATGCCACCTGTAAAAAGCTTGCCTATGGTTTGCAATACAAAAAGAACAACAAGCAGCTGGTTAAATTTGGCGCAGTTGCCAAAGATGCCCTGAAAAAGGTTGATGTGGATAAAGAAGTTTTTTATGCCGATTTTAATTTCGACCTGATTTTAACAGCGGTTAGGAAGAACAAAATTGTTTACGAAGAAATATCAAAATACCCGGCGGTACGGAGAGATTTGTCGATGTTGATTGATCAATCGGTAACCTTTGGACAGTTAAAACAGATCGCCCAAAAAACAGAAAGAAAGTTATTGCAGGATATAAATGTATTTGATGTTTACCAGGGCGATAAACTCCCGGCAGGTAAAAAATCATATGCGCTGAGCTTTATTTTGCAGGACAGTGAAAAAACACTGACCGATAAAGCCATTGACGGCATTATGCAAAAGCTGATTTATAATTTAAGCAAAGAAGCAGGAGCGGAGATAAGAAAGTAGTTGATTGGGTTGATTAAGTGGAGTAGTTGATTAAGTTTTGATATTAATTTAATATATTTCACTTCAAAAAATATCGTACAACAAAAATAACTTAGTCAACTTAATAAACTCAATCTAACTAAATCAACTTAAAAATAAAATGTCTTTAGCAGACCAATTAGATAACATTGTAGAGAGAACGGAGCACTTAATAGCACTCTGCGGGGCTTTACAGGAGGAAAACGATCTGTTAAAATTAGAGAGCGAGGCGCTTACAGTGGCGCTGGATGCAAGCAAAAAAAAGACAAAAGAACTGGAAGAAAAACTGCGCGCGTTAAAAATGGCTAAGTCTTTTTCAGAAACAAATGAAAAAAGTTTTGATATAAAGCAAAAAATTAACGAATTTGTGCAGGAAATAGATAAGTGCATTGTATTATTGAAGAAATAATACAAAAAGTGAAAAGCTCAAATGGGAGAAATCTCTATAAAAATAAATATTGCTGACAGAGTTTACCCCTTAAAGGTAAACATGGAAGAGGAAGAAATAATACGAAGGGCAGCCAAACTAATTAATGACCGGATAAAGGAATATCAGGAAAATTATGCAGTAAGGGATAAGCAGGATTTGCTTGCAATGAGCGTGTTGCATTATGCAACATCATCATTAAAGGCAGATATGAAGGTTACAACTGAAGATACAGAAGTGGCTGAGAAAGTTTATCAGCTGGATTATTTATTAACAGATTTTTTTTCAAAGCAATAACGTTCTTTACATATAACAAGAGCAATTAAGATTTAACCGCAGTTAAATTTTAAGTTTCACTATTAAAAACTTAACGCTTCAATATTAGCGGATCAAAACGGCATGCATTACTCAAACAAGTTTAATGTACACCGTGATTCCATATCCGACATGAGGTTTTAAATACATGAAACTTAGAAGTTTAGTTGCGGTTTTTTTATATATACCAATTTATAAACAATGAATTCAATATTATATTTAATCATAGGCGTGCTGATAGGCGGCCTCCCGGGAGTGCTGGTAGGGCGCTTCTTACTCAGAAAACTATTTAAAGATCAGGAAGTAGCTGCTCAAAATAAAGTAAAAAAGATTTTAAAGGATGCTGAAGGCAATGCCGAGATTCTGAAAAAGAACAAATTGCTGGAAGCTAAAGAGAAATTTCTGCAGATGAAGGCCGAGCATGAGCAGGAAATAAATGCAAAAAATAATAACATTAACCAACGTGAAAATGGCGTAAAGCAAAAAGAGCAATCACTTAATTCGCGTTTGGAAAACATGAACCGTAAGGAAGCTGAGGTTGATAACGTACGCAAAAACCTGGAGCGCCAAACCGAAATTGTGGTTAAGAAACAGGAAGAAGTTGAGATACTGAAAAATTCACACGTTCAGCAGCTGGAAACTATTGCAGGATTATCGGCCGAGGATGCCAAAAACCAATTGGTTGATACGCTGCGCGAAGAAGCACGCAGTAAGGCAATGGTGCAGATAAAAGATATTGTTGACGAAGCCAAGCTTACTGCAACCAAAGAAGCTAAGAAAATAGTTATTCAAACCATACAGCGTACCGCTACCGAAAGTGCCATTGAAAACACCGTTTCTATTTTCAATATCGAAAATGATGAAATAAAGGGTCGTATTATTGGTCGCGAAGGTAGAAATATCCGTGCGCTCGAAGCAGCTACCGGTATTGAGATTATTGTGGACGATACACCGGAAGCAATCATTTTATCAGGATTTGACCCGGTTAGGCGTGAAATTGCCCGTTTGGCTATGCACCGCCTGGTAACAGACGGACGTATTCACCCTGCCCGTATTGAAGAGGTTGTTGCCAAAACCAAAAAGCAAATTGAAGAAGAAATTGTTGAAATAGGCGAGCGTACTGTAATTGATTTAGGTATCAATGGCTTGCATCCCGAGCTGATCCGTATGGTTGGCCGTATGCGTTACCGTTCATCATACGGACAAAACCTGTTGCAGCACTCGCGCGAGGTAGCCAATTTCTGCGCTACTATGGCTGCCGAATTAGGTTTAAATGTAAAACTGGCTAAACGTGCCGGCTTACTGCATGATATTGGTAAAGTGCCCGATGATAACCCTGAATTGCCACACGCAATTTTAGGTATGCAGCTGGCCGAAAAATATAAAGAACATCCGGAAGTATGCAACGCCATTGGCGCTCACCACGACGAAATTGAAATGACTTCAATGTTATCACCAATTATACAGGTTTGTGACGCTATATCAGGCGCAAGGCCTGGTGCACGCCGCGAAGTTGTTGAAAGCTACATTAAGCGTTTAAAAGAGCTGGAAGAGCTGGCTTTATCATATCCAGGCGTTGAAAAAACATTTGCAATACAGGCTGGTCGTGAGTTGCGTGTAGTAGTGGAGAGCGAAAAAATAAGTGACGCACAATCAGAAGTACTGGCAGCAGATATTTCTAACCGCATCCAAACAGAAATGACCTATCCGGGACAGATCAAGGTTACCGTTATCAGGGAAACCAGGTCTGTAGCGTTTGCGAAATAATTAAAGTTAGTATTATTACTGCTTTGTCATTTCGAACGACAGAGAGAAACCTTTTACGCCATGCATCGCGAATTATACAGAGCGGATAACGCTTGTTGTAAAAGATTTCTCCTCAGTACCCTCGTTCGAAATGACAAAGTTTTTTTATTTTTAGGTCATTTATTTTAACAAATAGTAAGGTGAATAATCCTGCAAATAAAAAATATCCATCTGCAATAGCCACGGAACAGCGCCCGGTTGATATTTATTTTGATAAATATGCCGAGAGCCATCAGAACCATACCAATAAAACAATTCACTGGATATGTGTACCACTGATTGTTTTTAGTTTGCTGGGTTTGGTGTGGGCCATACCATTTCCCTATATTAAATTTTTAGGCAGTTATAACGGTTTCTTTAACTGGGCCTCATTTTTAATTGCGTTCAGCATTTATTACTATTATAAACTATCGCCGGTTTTATCATACCTGATGCTGCTCATTATATTTGCCTTTTGTTATGGCATAATGGAGCTGGATAATATTCAAAAAGCCGGCGGCCCTGCATTGTGGCAGATAAGTCTTGCCATTTTTGTACTATCGTGGATCGGGCAGTTTATAGGTCATAAAATAGAAGGCAAAAAGCCGTCGTTTTTAGATGACATTAAGTTTTTACTCATCGGGCCAATTTGGCTACTCCATTTTATACTCAAAAAAGTTAAGCTTAAGTATTAAGAGCCGGGAACCGAAAACCAGGAAGAAGGGATTGTTGGTAAGTGATTCATCTGCATATAAATAACGTCGGCTTGCTGTAGCACATTGGAGTTTGTTTTCGTAAGGCTTAATATGAAAACCAAAGCCGTAACCCTGTTCATTTTAGTTGCTACATTTTTGGGCTGTAGTAAAGATAAATCCAATATCACACTCAGCGGGCCATCAAGCAGTTGCCCTGCAAATAGTAGTTGCTCATACATTTACTATGATAATGCCAATTTTACCAATACAGCCAATATTCAGGCAGGGCAAAACCGTGTTTTTACTTACGTTACAGTAAATAGTCAGATTTGTAATTTAGCTACTTCTGTTTATTTTAAAACGGCTTTAAGTAACAATGATTTTGAAATCAACTCTGCTCAAATTGCTTCGGGGCAGGTGGTGGCTTATGGAGAAGTATGTGCCTGCTGTGATGTGTTAGCCAATGTCAAGCCGATAAGCGGCGATATAAAAGGAAAAAAGACAGGTACCAGTACATGGCTGATTAATGCTACCGTAATTATAGGAACCAGCAGTGGCGCACCTATTGATACCGTAGTAGTGAATCAGTATTTTAATTTGACAACAATGAATGCAGTTCCCTTATAACCTTAGCACAAATTATTCAAATAAGGCGCCGTGTAGCGGAAACCGTGAATCTAAATATTAAAATAATGTCAACTTATCGTAGCCAAAAGGCAAAGATTTTCGTATAAGGCCGTATGAAAACTAAAGCGGCAACCTTTGTTTTGTTTATTTTAATATTGATTGGCTGTAAAAAAGGTGATAATATAGTGCTAAACGGCACTTTTACCGACTGCCCGCCCGATGGTGCCTGTAGCTATTTTTACCACGAAAATGTTGACTATACCAACCTGTACGCGCTTACCAGCGGGCAGGAAAGAGTATTTATTTATAAATGTGTAACTAATAATAATTGCATCGCAACCCAATCGCTTTATTTTAAAACCAGCATGGGTAATAGTAGTTTTGAGATAGATTCGGTGCAAGTTCTTGCTGCCAGGGTTGCTACCGCGGGCCTTGTATGTGCCTGTTGCGATGTTCCCGCTAACCTAAAGCAAATTCACGGTGATATAAGAGGAAAAAAAACAGGCACCAACACCTGGCTTATAAATGCCTACGTAGTGCAGGGCGATGCAAGCGGCAAACCCGTTGATACGCTGGTAGTGAATCAATATTTTACTTTGGCCCCTAACGCAACCTTATAAGTTTTTGCCCAGCTTGTCTAATATATCCTGCGGTACTTTTTCTAAATCGAGCACCAGGAAACCATCCAGGCAGTCGGCAAACTTAGGGTCAATATTAAAGCAAATAATTTTGGCGTTAAGCGCAATATACTGACGAAGTAGCACGGGCACCTTCATGCTGCGGGTTTCAACTTCTGATATCAGGTTATCAAGTCCTTTAAAACTGTCTTCACCCGCCATCAGTAAATCGGTATCAATGCTCGAAAAATCAACCTTAAATTTTTTACGCGGTTTTACATATTGCGCCATATCATGATCAAAATGATTGCGGTTAATGTAATCAACAATTAGTGATTTGGAGAATTTAGAGAAGGAGTTGCTGATACTTACCGGCCCAATCAGATAGCGGTAGCGCGGGTTATCAATCAGATATTTTAAAATACCTTTCCATAACAGAAACAGAGGCAAAGGTTTTTGCTGATACTCTTTGCGAATCCATGAGCGACCAAGTTCAATGCTCTTTTTTAGCACCGGTGTAAACTGCGTTTTAATTTTAAACAGCTCCGATACATAAAATCCTTTTTTACCAACGCTGTAAAATATCTCATCGCCTAAGCCTAAACGATAGGCGCCAACCAGCATTTTTGCATCAATATCCCAAATAAACAAATGGTTGTAGTAAATATCATACTCATCCAGGTCGGTAGCCTTATTGGTGCCTTCGCCAATTTCGCGGAAAGTTAATTCACGCAGCCTGCCAATTTCGCGGATTACGTTGGGAATTAACGAGGTTGGTGCAATAAATACCTCGTAATTCTTTTCAACCCAAATACGGTAATCTTCACGCAGGGGCTCGATATCTTTTTCCAGCAATGCTGCACTTGTTTCGGACACTATTGCCTCCGGCGATTTTTTTATTTTAAACAGATTCCGTGGCCTGAATATTTTTTTCTCTTCTTCCAGTCCGGTTCCCAAAGCGTAGGTACGCGCTCTTAAATAGCTCAATAGCTTGGCGCTATTGTTATAATCAGGAATTTCCTGCACATTAATGGGTTTACCGATTCGCAGCTTAATGGTATGACCATGTTTATTAAACAACTCCGATGGTAATTTAGCTGTACGCAGCGCGGGGTGTATTAAACTGAGTAAATTAAACAGCAAGCCATTGTTGCCGTGAAAATAAATAGGCACTACAGGCACTTTCGCCTTTGCAATGATTTTGCCTACCACCGGATGCCACATCCTGTCGGTTACTTCTTTTTTATCAATCTTAAATGTTGAAACTTCGCCGGCAGGAAAAATACCTATGGGTGTTCCGTTAGCCAATAGCTCCAGCGTGGTTTTTAAACCACTTATGCTCGATGAATGCTCAACATTCTCAAACGGGTTTACTGCAACAAAATAATCGCTCAGGTTAGGGATCTTTTTAAGCAGAAAGTTGGCCATTAGTTTGGAATCTGGCCTGGCCATGCATAGTATTTTCAATAAAACCATTCCTTCAATACCGCCATAGGGGTGATTGGCAATGGCTATAAAACTACCATCGGCAGGCAGGTTTTTTAGTTCTCTTTCGTCAAACTCAATATCAATACCGCAGCCTTCTAAAATGGCATCCACAAATTCGGGGCCTTGTTTTGGCTGTGCCTGGGCAAACAATTCGTTCACCTGGTTAATTTTCATGAGCTCCATCAATAAAGCTGCCAGCCCCGGCATTTTTAATTTATCCAGTTTTGTGGCTTTGGCAAACTCTTCGGTGGTAATTACTTTCATCCTATATAAAAAAATAAACCCTTTGTAAGGGGTTCTAAATATCTTGAAAAATTATTTAATTTAAACCCGATAAACCTTATAAATGAAAGCGCGGATAAAAAATTACCTGTCAATAACCAAAAAGGAATGGAACGGCATGGTAGTTCTTGTTGTTTTGATAGTATTGGTTTTGATTGCGCCCTATGTTTATCAATTGTGGCACAAAGATAATACAATAAATTTTAAAGATTTTGATAAAGCGATAGCGCAGCTCAGCAAGATAGAACAAGTTGAGGGATATGTGGGTGATAAACCGGTTTCGGACGATAAATTGCAACACCCGGTAATGTTTCCTTTTAATCCTAATAACCTCACAGTAGCACAATGGAAACAACTGGGGCTCAGCGAACGACAGGCAAATGTAATTTTGCATTATGAAGCCAAAGGAGGCCGGTTTTACAGAAAGGAAGATGTAAAGAAAATTTACGCCATAACTACGGATGATTATACCAGGTTTGAACCCTATATCAATATTCCGGAGGTTGAATATACTTCTCATAAAGCAAAACCGGGCGAAGTTATAGAACTGAACAGTGCAGATTCTGCCCGAATGACTATGGTAAGAGGAGTAGGGCCATCATTTGCTATACGTATTATAAGATACCGCAACCGTTTGGGGGGATTTTACAACAAGGAACAGCTAAAAGAGATTTATGGTGTCGACTCTATAATGTATGCGGCGATTAAAGATGAGGTTTCGGTAAACCCGGCAAAAGTGAAAAAGATTGATATCAATAAGATTTCTTTCGATCAGCTGCGCATATTTCCTTACCTGGGTTATAAGCAGGTAAATGCTATTATACAATACCGCACGCAGCACGGTAACTACAGCTCAATAGCAGATATGAAAAATATTGCCATACTTGATGACGGAATTTTGCGTAAAATTGAGCCTTATTTAAGTTTTCAATGATAGCACAGCAAATAAAAGCCGCCATTCGCGATATTCCTGATTTTCCTAAACCGGGAATCATCTTTAAAGATATTACACCTATTTTAAAAGATCCGCAACTATGCGTTAACGTTGTTGATGCTTTTGTAGAACAGCTTAAAGGAATAAAGATAGATGCCGTTGCAGGTATTGAAAGCCGTGGATTTTTATTTGGATTGACTTTGGCAACAAAATTAGGCGTGCCTTTCGTGCCGGTGCGCAAAGCCGGAAAATTGCCCTTTACCATTAAACAAAAGGCCTATAAACTTGAATACGGCACCGCCGTTATTGAATTGCATACCGATGCCTTTGAATCTGGTCAGCATATTTTAATTCATGATGATTTGTTGGCTACCGGCGGTACTGCCCTTGCTGCCAGCGAACTGATTAAAGAAATGGGTGGCGAAATTGCCGGATTTTCTTTTGTGGTTGGACTGGGCTTTTTGAATGGAAAGGAACGGTTACTACCGGTTTCTGAAAATTTGGTTGTACTGGCTGATTATTAAATCGATAACATCTCGCTGAAGCTTTTTTGATGTTATATTGTGTGCTTTTAAATGTAAAAGCTACCAATATTTTATATGATACATATAAGATTATATTGGATTATAACTAACTGATTGCTTCAAACAGAAATTGTTCCGCTCATGGCCGCGGAGGCCTAGTTACTTTTGTCTTGACACAAAAGTAACCAAAAAGTCAAGTCACCAGAAAGGCTTCTTGCCGCTCAAGGCCTTTGCCCTGCAAATCCGGCAAAACCTGGGCTGCAATCTTTTCGCCGTTGTACCCTATCATTTGCAGACCCTTTATGCGAAAATTTGCTATGCCCTGCCAACGCTTCTTGCCTGCATCGTTTTGCCGGATTTTGGCCGAAGCTTATCTGCTGACGGAGATTATTTCTCTTACAATCGTTGGACTCTGGCGGCAGCAACAACACATGCATTATATATGGGTATAAATAATTTTGACTTTACAAGATAGGGTCTTTTCAAACTCGTGGATGACTTCCGCCTTTAATGGTGGCCAATTCCAAAAGGTAAATCCCAGATTGCTGAATCCCCAAGTCGGTTCGATTATATAATCATTGAGATCACTGGTGTTATTACAAAGAGGACATAATAATAATGAATTGCCGGTTTGGTCATAATCATCCAAGCTCCATTCATTTGTTACTATATTCTCGTTACATTTTGGACAAACAAAACTATCTAAACCATTTTCTCCAGCGTGAAATACTGTTCGATCAGTCACAACCTCTAAGCCATTACATCTGAACGAAAATGGCAAATATTCCGGTTCATCAACTAGTTTAAAAGCTCCTTTGTCAATTGGGTGACCCAACTCGGAAGATAAGATACAGTCTGTTTTAATCGGGTTAACTGCTTCTATATTCACTAACCATTCAATAATTTGTTTAGCCTTTGCTTCTCGATCAGGATAGTCTGCAATATTGGGGACAATACTTATACTTGAGTCACTCATAAAGCTAAGCTAATAGTTTTTTGAATTCTCTGTATAAAATATTGCTACGAACTTGAATGCTTTAAGATTTCAAATAGCTGATGAAATGATGGCTTAATAACTTAGAAAAGCACCGGCCTGTCAGAAAAGCGGGCCAAGGAGTATGGCCTGCAGCGCTGAAGCTTTTTTCTGACTTGATCTTTTGGTTACTTTTGGATCAAGCCAAAAGTAACAGCCACCGCGGCAATTGAGCGGACAATCATTGTATGAATCAATCAGTTAATAATGACCATGATTATTTCAAAAGGAATTAAACAAACGAGTTGTTTAAATTACTCCAAAAGCAACGTATCATCCTCATCACCTAAACTCAAATGAATCATATCACTACCGGCAATACCTTCAATAGAGCCTTTTATATGAGCCGCGTTTAACAACACCTTTTCCAGTTGTTTCTCGCGAGCCTTCCATAGCTTTTCCATAGCATCGCGCTCCTTTTGAATGGAGATGCGCATGCTCATATAACCCTCGCGTATCGCTTTCCATTGTTCCGAAAATTCATTGCTTATTAAATAGTCGTACAGCAGGTGCATCTTATCGCCTTTATTGTCTTGTGCTTTAGCCAGATTAGCCAGTTTAATAATACCATCACGCAGAATATAGGATACCGCTTTTACCTCGTCGAATGAGCAGATCCAAACACCATCACGCTCGCCAAAGCAATCCATCCCTTTCGGGTAGCATTGGGTAACAATAACGGCAACATCCACGCCAATGGCGCGCATATCTTTTTTTAGTTTATCAATCCAGTCCATCGAAAAATCCTTGGTGCGCTTGCTCTCATAAATAATACGACCGCATTCCTGTCCAAACTGGTTACGTACTGTTTGAACACAATCGGCTCCGCGCACGCCTTTGCCTACCTCGCTAATCATATCAAAAGGGAAATTATCGCGCAGCAACTCCTCCAAAATCAATTCCTGCACTTCGCCCTGTAGCTGCATGGAGCCCTGTTCGGCCTTGCGTTTCATTTCTTCCGTTAGTTTCTTCTGATCGTCTAACCGTTTTTCCAGTTCTTTAACCTTCAGTTGGTAATCGGTATCTTTCAAATTGAATTTTTCGGCTTCCTGCTTACGGATGGTTTCGGCCAGCTCATTGCGCTGCTCCTGCATGCGACGCTGTATGGAAAGCTCCAATTCTTCTTCTTTTTGTTTAAGAGCGGCCTCCTTTTGTAAAAACTCCAGCTCTTTCTGACGGGCGGTTTTCAACTTTTCGTCTGATTCTACTTTGGCGTTCTCCAGAATCAATATTTGATTTTCAAAATCAGATGCTATGGTTTTACGCAGCGATTGCTCAATATTTTGCTGTAGCTGTTTCTTTTCGTCATTTAGGCGCTGTTCAAAAAGTAATTGCTGCTGCCGTTCTTTATTAGCAAAATCGTTTTCCTTTTTGCGGTATTCCTCTTCCTTTTGCTGGGTATATTCCTGCATTTTGGTACGAAGCTCTTTTTTATATTCTTCGGCCATCACTTCTTCAATCGGGAACCCAAAACCGCAGCTGGGGCACTTAACTTCTGTTGCCATATTTATAAAGGGAATTAAAAGTGCAATTTACAGCTATTACCCGAATGGCGGCGGATAATCCTGAAATTTGAGTATCTGTGTGATATAAGAAAAAATATTTTCTAATTAAAACCTCCCTGTAAATAAGGGTTAAACCAACTAAAGCTATAATTCATACCGTATACCCAAAGTGTCGTTTTTCGATAGCTTTTAGTATGAAACTTTTGCATTATTTATTACGTTACTTTGCTATAAATCAACTATAAATAAATGGATTCGTTAGTTACAGATATACCTGCCGGTTTCGATTTTTCGATGAGCGATAATCAGCAAATGATAATGCATATGGTGCGCGATTTTGCTGAAAAACATATTCGTCCGCAGGTGATGGAGTGGGATGAGGCACAATATTTCCCTATCGAGCTTTTTAAAAAGCTGGGAGAGCTTGGTTTGATGGGCGTATTTGTACCTGAGGAGTATGGCGGATCGGGATTCGGGTATTTTGAATACGTAACGGTTATAACAGAGATAGCTAAAGTTTGCGGATCGATAGGTTTATCGGTGGCGGCGCATAATTCTTTGTGCACCGGGCATATTCTCGCTTTTGGAAACGAAGAACAAAAGCATCGCTGGCTGCCTAAGCTGGCCACTGCCGAGTGGATAGGCGCATGGGGACTTACCGAAGCCAATACCGGATCGGACGCATTGGGAATGAACACCACTGCGGTGCTGGATGGCGATCATTACATTGTAAATGGATCAAAAAACTGGATAACACACGGAAAATCGGGCAATATAGCCGTAGTAATGGTGCGGACAGGGGAGAAGGGCGATTCGCATGGTATTTCGGCCCTGGTAATAGAAAAAGGAACGGTAGGATTTACCCATGGCAAAAAAGAAAATAAACTGGGCATGCGTGCCTCCGAAACTACCGAGCTGATATTTGATAATTGCCGTGTGCCCAAAGAAAACCTCTTAGGTAAACCTGGCGAAGGTTTTGCGCAGGCGATGAAAGTTTTGGATGGCGGGCGGATCTCTATTGCTGCCTTGTCATTAGGTATAGCTAAAGGGGCTTTTGAAGCAGCCGTAAAATATGCCAAAGAGCGCAAGCAGTTTGGTCAGCCGATAAGTAACTTCCAGGGGATATCATTTAAGCTGGCAGATATGGCAACCGAAATTGAAGCCGCTGAATTATTGATAATGCAGGCCGCTGATTTAAAAAATAAGCACCTGCCGGTAACCAAGCAATCGGCAATGGCTAAATATTTTGCATCAGAGGTAGCTGTGCGCACGGCTAATGAAGCTGTACAGATATTCGGCGGCTATGGCTATACCAAAGATTTCCCAGTTGAAAAATACTATCGTGACGCCAAATTATGTACCATAGGGGAGGGAACGTCAGAAATTCAAAAGATAGTGATCAGCAGGGAGGTATTAAGGTAATTATTAGTTTGCCGGAATAGTAAACCAAAAATTACTGCCATCGCCTAAGGTGCTGTCAACACCTATTTTGCCGTTATGCCTTTTTATAATTTCGGAGCTGATATACAATCCCAGCCCGAGGCCGGAAAATTGATGTCCAAGTGTATCTACCCTGTAATATCGGTCGAACAGGTGCGGCAATTTTTGTGGGTTGATGCCAATGCCGAAATCGCGGACATACACGCTAACGAAATCGCCCTCTTTACAAACCGATAGCTCAATTTTTTTTGACTGCGGCGAATATTTTACTGCATTATTGATCAGGTTAACCAATACCTGGTCAATGCGGCGATAATCGGCAAAAACCATTATTGTTTTATCGGCATTAATAATAAACTCATGTTCACTTACCAGTTTGGTGTTTTCGGAGCAATCAATTACCAGTTCGGTAAGGTTAAAAAGAGTTTTGTTTAAACCCAATTGCCCCTGTTGTATTTTAGTTACGTTAAGCAAATCATCAAGTAAATGTACCAGCTTATTTAAATTGTTGCTGGCTTTATTAATAAACAAAGGAACTTTGTCGGGTGCCGAATTGGTTCTGATTAACTTCTGCAATATCTGCATCGATGCGCTTAAGGAAGTTATCGGCGTTTTCAATTCGTGACTTGCCACGCTTATAAACTCATCTTTTCGCTGCTGCAACTTGTATTCTTCGGTTACATCAAGCAATATCCCACTAAAACGGTACGGAAATCCTTCAGCATCAAATTTCGCCTTGCCAATAGCTTCAACAATGCGCTTAGTGTTGTCTTTGGGATTTATAATAGTATAAATAATACTGTAATTACCATCAGAACCTTTTTCTAATGCCTTACTGATAGCGGCCGATACCCTTTCTTTATCTTCACTAACAATAGCGTCAATGGCATAGTTTAAGTCAATTTCATTTTCTGCCGATAGCCCGAACCATGATTTTAACCTGTCATTACCTATAAAATGATTGGTTTGAGGATTTAGGTCCCAGGTTCCTAACTCTGCCGCTTCAATGGCAAATTCAAGTTCTCTTTTGGCTTCCTGAACAGCATTATAAGTTTGCACTTTATTTGTTGTTTCATTACAGATAACTAAAACCCCGGCTATTTTACCGGTTTCGTCTCTTAGTGCGCTGTAGCTAAATGTCCAGTATACATCTTCTAATTTTTTATTGCGGTAAATAGGTATCAGCTGATCCTCGCTCCATGTTGATTCGCCGGTTAGCACAACCTGGTCTATTAGAGGCTTAATAATGGGCCATATTTCTTTCCAACAATCTTCGCCGCGTTGTCCCAACGCTTTTGGATGTTTGCCGTCATTACCCAAACTAGGCCTGTAGGCATCATTATAAAACTGAATGAGGTCAGACCCCCACCAAATAAACATCGGAAACTTTGAGTTGAGCATTATATTGATGGCCGTCAGTAAACTTTGTGACCATGTTTCGGGATGCCCCAAAGCCGTTTTTGGCCAGTCGAATGCTCTGGTAAGCTTTCCCATTTCACCACCACCTTCTAAATATTGATGATAAAAGGTTGATGGATAATATTTTGAAGTCATGTAAAATATGGGAAATATATTTTTATCGGTTTATGTTAATTAATCTATAACGGTGTTGCTGCAATAAAGTTTGCCTAAGTTAAGCAGTCCCGGGGATAAAATGCAGGTTCAATAATTCTATTTGTAAATTATCTTTCATATTAAAAACTAATTACTTACCTTTGCCCTCCCACGAAAGGAGGTATTTGGAATTATGATCATCATTAACGTAAAAGACGGCGAATCATTAGACAAAGCACTAAAACGCTTTAAAAAGAAATTTGAAAAGACTGGAGTTTTAAGAGAGCTTCGTAGTCGTCAGGCATTTGAAAAGAAATCTGTTACCCGTCGTCACGTGGTAAAACATGCCATCTACAAACAAAATATGAACTTAGAAACAACTGTTTAATTCTTGTTAAAAGAATTTTAAGTTTTTCTATCAATATATCAAAACTATTTGTACATTCATCTTTGGAGTGTGCAAGTAGTTTTTATGTTTTCAGAGCGATTTATCCGGTATATTCAATTCGAAAAAAGGTATTCCCCTCATACCGTTTCTGCTTATAAATCAGATCTTGATCAGTTTTTTAACTTTCTCAATAATCCTGATAAACAATCGCCCGCTCCTGAGCATTTAATAACTCATCCATCTCAAATAACCCATCATCATATCCGTAATTGGATGGTTGAAATGATGAGCGATCATATCCTTGCCCGTTCTATCGGCCGCAAAATTGCAACCCTACGTAAGTACTTTAAATTTCTGTTGCAGGAAGGGTTGATACAAATTAACCCTGCATCAAAAATCACTACGCCCAAGGTTCCCAAAAATTTACCTGTTATAGTTGAAGATACCCGCCTGGTACAAATGCTGAATGACAATATTGTTTTTAGCCATGATTTTAAGGGCCAGCGCGATAAGTTGGTTATGGAGATGCTTTTCGGCACCGGGATGCGCCTTTCAGAATTACTTGGTGTAAAAGAAACCGATATCAATGTTTACGAGGGCACGGTTAAGGTTTTGGGTAAGCGCAACAAGGAAAGAATTATTCCTGTAAATAATGAATTAAAACTTTTGCTGGCAGAATACCTGGAGTTAAAGAAAAATAAAAGTTTTGACAACAATTCCTTAACATTAATCGTTACAGATAAAGGAGCTGATGCATATGCAAAGCTCATATATCTAATAGTGCAAAAATATCTGTCTTACATATCAACCCAGGATAAAAAAAGCCCGCACGTGCTGCGGCATACGTTTGCAACAAGCTTATTAAACCGCGGCGCCGACCTTAACGCCATTAAAGAACTTTTGGGCCATGCTAACCTTAGCGCAACTCAAATTTATACGCACAATTCAGTTGAGAGATTAAAGTCTATTTACAAACAAGCCCATCCAAAGGCATAAAAAGGAGGAATCATGAAAATTACAGTGCAATCTATTCGTTTTACTGCAGACAGAAAATTATTGGATTTTATTCAGCGGAAAGCTGATAAGCTTGATACCTTCTACGATCACATTATTAGTGGAGAGGTATATTTGAAATTGGAAAACGTGGAAGACGAAGCCAATAAAATAACGGAGATTAAGCTGATGTTGCCGGGGAACCAGATATTTGCTAAAGAAAAATGTAAATCTTTTGAAGAGGCTACGGATCTGGCCATTGAGAGCCTTCGCAAACAAATTGAAAAACATAAACAGAAGAAAACCATTGCTGCTGAGGCCGTTAAAAAGGCCGTTTTGTTATCAACAGCCGATGAATTTTAAGCGAAATAATTAATAAATAATTTCAAAAATCGGTGGGTTTACAGCCTGCCGATTTTTTTTTAAAATAAATTTTGCTGAGGATTTAAAATGTGTAAATTTGCAATCCCTTTCGGAGAGGTACTATACGAAGCCTCGGTAACAAAAGGGAGTGGTTCTTTAAAATAAAATACAGCCTTATTAATTAGCCTGTAGTATTTGTTCAGACATTTGTTTGAAAAGTACCATAGATAAAAAATAAGCCTCCTTAGCTCAGCTGGTAGAGCAACTGACTTGTAATCAGTAGGTCATTGGTTCGATCCCGATAGGAGGCTCTGTTAATTTCGGAATTGTGATGTTTAGCTTCAACTTTGGACATTGCGAAACCGAAATCAACAAATGGGGGGATACCAGAGCGGTCAAATGGGACGGACTGTAAATCCGTTGCTTCGGCTACGAAGGTTCGAATCCTTCTCCCCCCACCAATTAGTTGGCAGTTGTCGGTTCTCAGTTTGCAGTAATAACAGCAAATTGATTGCAGATAACTGCTAACTTAATAAAAGCGGAAGTAGCTCAGTTGGTAGAGCGATAGCCTTCCAAGCTATAGGTCGCGAGTTCGAACCTCGTCTTCCGCTCAGTTACAGTTGGCGGTATGCAGTGAACAGTTTGCAGATAAGGTTTTAACTGCCAACTGGGAACTAAGAACTGGAAACAAAAAAATTAGCCGACGTAGCTCAGGGGTAGAGCACTTCCTTGGTAAGGAAGAGGTCATGGGTTCAAATCCCATTGTTGGCTCACATAGGAAATTAGAAGAATTTTTAATATAAATTAACCTACAATAATTAAATATAAATCATGGCAAAAGAAAAGTTTGACCGCAGCAAGCCGCACTTAAACATCGGTACAATCGGTCACGTTGACCACGGTAAAACAACCCTTACCGCAGCTATTACTAAAGTATTGGCTGATAAAGGTTTCTCAGAAGCTCGTTCTTTCGATTCAATCGATTCAGCTCCTGAAGAAAAAGAGCGTGGTATTACTATTAATACAGCACACGTTGAGTATTCAACTGCTACACGTCACTATGCACACGTTGACTGTCCGGGTCACGCTGACTATGTAAAAAACATGGTTACTGGTGCTGCACAAATGGACGGTGCAATTATAGTTGTTGCTGCTACTGACGGTCCTATGCCTCAAACACGTGAACACATCTTGTTAGCCCGCCAAGTTGGTGTGCCTTCATTGGTTGTGTTTATGAATAAAGTTGATATGGTTGATGATCCGGAATTGTTAGAATTAGTTGAAATGGAGATCCGTGAATTATTATCATTCTACGAATACCCAGGTGATGATATTCCAGTAATTCAAGGTTCAGCTCTTGGTGGCTTAAATGCTGATCCAAAATGGGTTGAAAAAATCATGGAATTAATGGATGCAGTTGATGCACACATTCCAATTCCTCCACGTTTAACTGATTTACCTTTCTTGATGCCTGTTGAAGACGTATTCTCGATCACTGGTCGTGGTACTGTAGCAACTGGTCGTATTGAGCGTGGTGTAATTAACTCAGGTGAGCAAGTTGACATCCTTGGTATGGGTGCTGAAAACTTGAAATCAACTGTAACTGGTGTTGAGATGTTCCGTAAGATCCTTGATAGAGGTGAAGCTGGTGACAACGTAGGTTTATTATTACGTGGTATTGAAAAAACTGATATCCGTCGTGGTATGGTTATTTGCAAACCAGGTTCAGTAACTCCTCACACAGATTTCAAAGCAGAAGTTTACGTATTATCAAAAGCAGAAGGTGGCCGTCACACTCCATTCTTCAATAAATACCGTCCGCAATTCTATTTCCGTACAACTGACGTTACAGGTGAAATCACCTTAGCTGAAGGCGTAGAAATGGTTATGCCAGGTGATAACGTTACCATCACTGTAAAGTTGATTAACGCTATTGCAATGGAAAGAGGCTTACGTTTCGCTATCCGTGAAGGTGGCAGAACAGTAGGTGCTGGTCAGGTAACTGAAATTTTGAAATAAAAATTTCAAAAAGGTTAATTAGAAACATAAGTCTGCCGGTTAAAAAGCGGACTTATGTTTTCTTAGTTATAATAAACGGGAATAGTTCAACGGTAGAATAGAGGTCTCCAAAACCTTTGATCAGGGTTCGAATCCTTGTTCCCGTGCAAATAGTAAATAACAAAATGGCTAAAGTATCTGAGTATATTAAAGAGTCTTACATAGAGTTAACCCAAAAAGTTACCTGGCCAACCTGGACTGAACTAACAAACAGTGCTGTTTTGGTATTGGTTGCTGCGTTTATTATTGCGTTGTTAATCCTGGTAATGGATCAGAGCATAAATTTTGTGTTAAAACAATTTTATACTTCACTAACCTAATAGTATAACGGAACGATGAGTGATCAATTAAAATGGTATGTGGTTAGAGCTATTAGCGGCAAAGAAAAAAAGGTAAAACAATATATTGACGCTGAAATTAATCGTTTGGGTATTACACATTTAGTACCTCAGGTATTAATACCTACCGAGAAGTACTATCAAATGCGTGATGGAAAGAAAATTGCCAAAGAACGCAATTTTTTTCCTGGTTATGTATTGATGGAAGCGGCTCTTGATGCTGAGATTGAACACATTATTAAAAATATAAATAGTGTTATAGGCTTTTTAGGTGATAAAGCCGGCAATGCTATCCCTTTGCGTCAGGCGGAAGTTAACCGTATTTTAGGTAAGGTTGACGAAATGAGCGCACAGGGCGAAACAATGAATGTACCTTATTATGTAGGTGAGGGTGTAAAAGTGATGGACGGACCTTTCAACGGATTTAGCGGGGTGATTGAAGAGGTTAATGAGGAAAAGAAAAAACTAAAGGTAATGGTAAAGATATTCGGTCGTCGTACGCCGCTCGAATTGAATTACATGCAGGTAGAGAAAGAATAATCGAAATTTCGGAAGTCGGATTTTCGATTTCGGAATATTTAAAAAATATAGATTTTGTATCAGGCTGTAAATCCGAAATGGAACATCCGAAGTCCGAAATCAAACAAATAAAAATATTAGATTTTGTGTATAGAATGGTAAATCCGAAATGGAACATTCGAAATCCAAAATCAACACGAGCTTAAATGTTACTTAGCTTCCACTTACTAACATTGAGTTATAATTTAAATAAATAAAAATGGCAAAAGAAGTCGGTGCGATGGTGAAGCTGCAGGTAAAGGGCGGCGCTGCAAATCCATCACCTCCAATTGGTCCAGCATTGGGTGCAAAAGGGGTGAATATTATGGAGTTTTGCAAGCAGTTCAATGCACGTACCCAGGATAAACCTGGCAAAGTGTTACCGGTAGTTATTACTGTTTTAGTTTCAATTTCAATTCCAGGCGACATGGTTGAAGAGATATGAATACTCTTGAAATATGTTCCTTTTGCTGCTGAAGGTTTTAATTTTGAAATGATTTGCAATACTTCTAAAGCATTTTCATAAATTTTTTCAGCAGGGAAAGATACTTTTCCTATTGAAGTATGGATAATACCGGTTTTATCAACCTTGAAGTCGATTTTACCACCTTTTACCTCAGTTACAGCTTTACCAACTTCGGTAGTTACTGTTCCTGATTTAGGGTTAGGCATAAGGTTACGCGGACCGAGAATACGACCCAAACGACCTACTTTAGCCATAACACTTGGCATGGTAATGATAATATCAACATCAGTCCATCCGCCTTCAATTTTGGCAATATAATCATCCAAACCTACGAAATCTGCACCTGCGTCTTTAGCTTCTTGTTCCTTATCAGGAGTACAAAGAACTAATACACGTACAGTTTTACCGGTTCCATGAGGTAAGGTAGCAATACCACGCACCATTTGATTGGCTTTACGCGGATCAACACCTAAACGAACATCAATATCAACTGATGAATCAAATTTGGAGATAGTGATATCTTTTACCAAAGATGACGCATCCTGTAAAGAATACGCTTTATTTACCTCAATTTTGGAGAGTGCCACTTTTTGATTTTTTGTTAATCTAGCCACTGTCTTAAACTGATTTGTATAAATTAATTAATTCCAGGGTGCCGTACCAGATACGGTTATCCCCATACTGCGGGCAGTTCCTGCCACCATCTTCATGGCTGATTCTACTGTAAATGCATTCAAATCAGTCATTTTATCTTTGGCTA